>Ga0247782_1000014_pt1 | contig 260474 bp, 180 predicted proteins | sample UWRJL019104C5_FD_179928 | JGI IMG/M metagenome (GOLD analysis project Ga0247782, IMG submission 179928) | Plant litter microbial communities from Arlington Agricultural Research Station in Wisconsin, United States - UWRJ-L019-104C-5 | ecosystem: Environmental > Terrestrial > Plant litter >...
GAAGAATGAGAAGAAAACAGAAGAAGAAGAAGAAGAAGAAGAAGAAGAAGAAGAAGAAGAAGAAGAAGAAGAAGAAGAAGGGGAAGAAGAAAGGATGGCCGGCTGACCAAGTGATTAGTCCTAAGAGCGACGGGGACTCGTTACATATGATTTATGAATGCGAGCATGTCGCCTCCGCTGCCCTCGCCATAATTAGGATTATGAGTACTATTAGTAAAGTCGGCGAAATCATCATCGTTGCCAGCGATCATGGGACTACGTTCTGGAGGAGCGATGAAGGGCCCTTGCTGCTGCTGCTGCTGCTGCTGCTGCTGTTGTTGATGATGATGCTGATGTGGTTGTTGCTGTTGCTGTTGTAGTATCATGCCGAATGGTGGGTACACGGTAGAGGAAGAGACGGACGAAGGATTCGAAGACGACGACCCGCTGGCCATCATGGCGGCGGGGCCGGCAGAAGAAAGAGGTAATGATGATTCGGCGTTGTTAGAGGTATTGTTATGGTCCCACTCCAAAAAGTCGCCCTCGGCCTCGACTCCTTCCGACAGCATGCCGTGCGGGTAGCCAGCGTTGGCATCGCCATTACTATGGGAATGGATGTCGGATATGATTACCCTCGACGAGGGAGGTACCGACATCGATGACATGCCGTTGTTATGACCATCCATGTTGTAGAGGGCCTCAGCGTTAGGTGCGACGATATCAGGGGTTCCGACCGTACGGTATTGATGTGAAGAGGGGGGTTCAGGGTCCATGATATCAGGGGTCATGGCCATGGTGGATTGATGAGGAGAGAGCTCAGTAGGGGCCATAGTGTATGGGTCCGGGGGAATGGTGTTGGGGGGTGTGATGTTGGGCGACGACGTCGTCCTGGCGCCGTGATCGTTGTTAATGCCATGTTGCGTAACATGAGCATACTGGGGCTCTACGTTGGCGGTGGAAGTAGATGCGCCGCCGAAGCTATCATCCCTTGAGAAGTATGACAAGGGTTGCGACGCCCCCTGTGGCTGCTGCTGTTGTAAACCCCATGCCAAGCTGGTTTGCCGTCTTGCAAGATCTGGGCGTGTTCCTCTCGAGATTCGGTGGCGGCCGTTACTCGGAAGAGTTAGCCCCTGGTGAGGCTGAGAACTGGGACGGCCCTGACCCGGCGGCGGGGGAACGGACGGGCCGGCATCAAACGCACAACCTGTAGTAGGTGTTGGCGGAGGGAGGGCCGTCCTCTGGAAGCTGGGTTGGGGGTGATAGCCATGCTGCGGAATGACCTGCTGGTAGAAGCCATGCTGTGGGATGGCTTGTTGGTGAAAGCCGCCAGCAGGTGCAGCATTAGGGGGGATGCTTCCTGGAGCCATGTGAGGCGGGATTTCTGACGCTGACATCTGTAGGGGCACCTGCATGGGCACCTGCATGGACATGGGCATGGGCATGGGCATGGACATTGTCGAGGATACGCCCACGGGCAGCCCCGGTTGATTACCGGTGAAATACCGGGCCATATAGTTTAGCTGTGGTACCAGTTGCATGTGCTGTCGGGCACGTTCTTGATCCTCGGTGGGGATATCAATAGTGACTTCTTGAGCCGGATGCTTGAACTTGGTGATTTGGAAAAGGTCATCAGGCGTCGGGATACTGGTAAACTCTGGCATCTGACTGGCTGGCAGCAGGCGACCTTCCTTGACATCGTCGACTCTGTAGTATGATACAACATGGTGACAAGTTCCCTGGTAGGTGATGGTAATGGTTTTCTTCACTAGGCCCTTCATAAGGAAACTGTACGAATCTACTAGCGAGCCGATCAGATCCCGATCCTCGTCACTAATCTTATAGTCGTTATCGTAGGAAAGACCAGCACGAAATCCCGCCGGATGGCCGGCACGCGGTCCAACAAGGTCGCCGTTCTGACCCCTAACGCGCTGGACCCTCTTCCTCGAGCCTGGAGTGTTGTTGTCGAGTTCCCGATAGATCAAGAAGTTACCCAGTATCCGGCTAGGGCTCCAACTATAGCCGTCGGTCCAACGCTTGATCCCCGAAGTCTGTTCGCTGAATATGAAGACAGCTCCACTCTTTATCAAGTCAGGCCGCTCTCTGTCGGTCGGTCTTCGTTGGACGGTTGGCACACGAGCACAGATGGTACCCGCGAAGAGCAACATGGCATCAAAGGTGTCTTTAAGGTAAGCGCTGGCGCTGGCGCTAACGGGGGGTATCTGCCCCATGCTTTGGGAACGTCTTCGATTGTTCGTCGGAGGATCGTTTGGTGGCATCTCGTCGGTTCCAAGGACGGCCCTGGGAACGGACGGGGGAGACGGACAGGCCGTTGAGAGACTAATAACGGGAATTTGCCTTAGTCGGCAGCCGGACAAGCCCAGGCCCTACGGGCGGCTCTGACCGTGAGACGTTAGAACAGAAGTTGAAATATGGAACGGGCAGAGCATATACGTAGGTCGATGCCGATGACGTTAGTCAAGATCAGGTCACGATTTAAGGTATAAACCTTACCAGTTCAATGGCGTGGTGAGGGAAGTGTCAAATCTTATCCCGCAACCGGGAAGGCCCAGACGCTACGGGCGGCTCTGACCGCTGGAAACGTTAGGACAGAATCTTGGACGGGGGACAAAAGTATATGTAAGGTCGGGCGTAAGGCGTGAGTCAAGATTGAAGTCAGATACAAGGTAACTTACAAGATCAATGGGAAGCCGAAGGAGTGTCGGCCAGTCTTGTTCCTGGCGGGCAGGGCAATTTAGGATTTACTAACGCAAAGTCAATCCAAACACATTCGTGGGGAATGGAAAGGTTAGTGACATACCAAGATTTAGGGGAAGCCAAAGTCTAGAATGTGCCTGGTGGTAGTTGGCGAGTTTGACGTTTGCGTAGGTCGACTGGCACACACGACGAAGGAAGTCAGCGGGTATTTCAGTCCGAACAGAATATAAGAAGGACAAGAGAAAAGGAGACAATCGGGGGGAGATGATGGGGAGGCGGAAAAGGAAACTAGACGAGCAGAACTACCAATACTTATATAAAGGGCAGAGTAGAAGCTGAGGGCAAGTGTAGACAAGTACAGCTGGGTGAGGGGAAGTACCGCGAGTCTTAGCGGTGCGGGATAGGAGCCCTGGGCGTGGTGTTAGGATGGTAGAGAAAGGGGTGGCTCGACGGAGAAGTTGGGGGGGAAAGGTTTAGAGACGCATAAATGCGTTACTGGCATGTACTTACATTTTGAGTTTCCGCTTAGTATTTAGTACCGTATTTTTAGTTCGAGGTGCATCAGGGATGATGGTAGTTCCGGACGCGTGTATTAAGGTTACTGCAGGACACGGCGAACAGTAACCTGCAGTTGCTGAGATGGTTTTATAGCTGACGTAGAAGAAGCAGAAATGGCAGAAACGGCAGAAATGGGGGGAAGGGGGGAAAGAAAAGACACATGGAGAAGAAGCCGGAACAACGGTGATAGGAAGGTGAAATGGGGAGAGACAACATAGAAAGCTGACCGGGAGATAGTCAATTGGAAGGTGAATAGGTAGAAACCATACGGAAAGGCGCTCAGTGACGTGTCTGGTTTGATCAGGAATATGGCAATGAGCCGCAGAATGTATAATACGTGGGTGGAGTTGCGTAAGGAGATGCAGAAATGGATATTGCAAGTAGAGAGCTGTGGCGATAAAGTCTGTATGATCAACACGACCCTCTAGTTGCCTGACCAAATGGAACTATACAAGGTTTACTCTGTGTCACCCAGGGAGTTGGGAAAGGCTTCGAAATCAAGTAGAATAACGGAACTCCAGCCATTGGCGAGAGACTCCCCCTGACTGCAATAAGCATCCTTAAGCTCCTCGAACCTAAAAGTGATCTCAAGAAGAGTAGTTAAGCAGGCCTGTAGTAAAAGGTTAATATAGATGCTCCTTCTGGCACTACAAGGCAGGTTACTCTATAATGTACTCTGCATTCGTCACTGCTCCATGAAATTCTCGGGCTCAAAGACAGGGCCGAAAGTTAAATGCTTGTGGTTTAGCCTTACGATAGCGGAAATCGAGATAGCTCTCGGAAACGGTCCCAAATATAGACGGGTATCGCCTAATCTGCAGAGAGTGTGCTTTACGAATTGCCGACATACATCGCCCTACGGTATCAACGGACTGTGTGGATAGGGCGTGTGTAGAAAGTGCAGAAGTTTGAACATGCAAGATCCGGACATTACGCGTTATGTTTTTTGCCCGCATACGGGCATCACTACCTTCAACTTAGACAAAGTACAGAGGTTGGGCCAAAGTTTGGTTTTCAAGAGAAGATAGGAAAAATAGCGGGAGAAAGAGAATGTGACAGGAAGGGGGAAAAAGGGGGTTGAAACGGGAAACCGCGAGACGCAGCAGAGAAACAACTGCCGCTAGAAGCCCTATACATTGCATACCAGTAACTCAAGAAAAAGGAGGAAAAGGAATACAAAACGAGTTCGAAAATTTAATACAAAGAAGCCCTGCTTCTTCAGGACACGAAGGTAGACGAGTAGAGGGGTATCTGTGTCCCTCGGGGATCCACTTCGAGTTCGTCGTAATGCCGACTATGTACATGATATCGACGAACTCTAAAGAGGATGGTGGTAGGATAGATGTATACAAGGATGGTTGAGCTTAACTTTCAATTTCGATCGGGAGGCGTCGTTGTACGAACTGGGCTGTAAGAGCATGGACATCGTGTAAGACCCAGTCTTATAATACTTGGAATTTCGGCCTTCGCGACGGGGTGGGTGGTCGTCTAAAAGCGAGTGAGCAGAATGTACTTAAGTAGACATGCGAGGCAAGAATTATGATCCGTTCAGCCGCATTTTTCCGCGACTCTCCGGGGAGCATAGTATAGAGGCAGTTAATAATCTCTTAATAAGTAGCTGCTTAGGGTATCTCAGTAGAGGGTAACAAGTTAGTAGGTAGTAATGTACAATTTCACACGCGGTAGTTACCGCTCCCTTCGTTCTTCCCCTTACTGAATACGTAGCTTCACAACAAGGGTTCCTAGGACTATATGCCTAGCCCTCGAGAAATAGCCATGGCTCCTTCGACTTGGACTTACCATATGCCTCTCCAGGCACAACCATCGGCACGGGAACCGTTTTCTCGAAAGCCGATAAACAGTTTGAAGTGTCCTCAGTGGACTTGTTCCCCACCGGAATGAGCACTCCACATTCCCAGTTACGGCAGTTGAGCTTAGGCTGTCCGGACGCTCTGTCCTTGACCAAGCGACCCCTATTATCCCAGGTTGTTAGATATTTAACTATTCTCACTGCTAATAGGGAGAAAGAACAATCGAATATATATACATATATATGCAGACTCACCATGCACTTTCTGACAGGTTTGCGCTGCCAACATATGCCCACGATGTGCGTGATCCTTCAGAAGAGGTATGGCGTGCGAAGAGGATTTTGGAACTGATTTGTGGTTCGGTGTTAGCAAATAACTCCGTAAATGAATAGGATAGTGAGAGGGACTCGTACTGCATTAGGAGGCCGGGTCGAACGCTTTTACAGTCGTGTATCAACTCTCGCGGGAATGTAGACGCTTCCCACCATTTTCTCTCAAGACAAATAGTACCTCCGGCCTGCATGTATTGTTAGGTATCTGGATGGCCTTTTTCAGTATGATTTATGCTTGACCTACATTTTTGCCGCCCCGACTTTCTCTTACTGCCTCGCGTGAGGGGAAGTAGATTCGAAAATTCTCGGCGTGGTAACTTGGCCCCGGTCGTCGCGCACTCTTTTTTTTGCCGCCAGCAGCAGTTCTGTTTTCGTATTCCTTCAATCCGCTATCTCCCTGAGCGGCATTGTAGATGGCCGAGAGCAAATCTGAGTTTACAGAGCCGAGTGACGCCACAACGAAATCTAAGTCAATTTTCGACGTCGTTGCTAAGCCTAGAGATTCAACAGCTCGTCCGAGGCCACAGTAACCTGTCCGTTCCCAATCAGAGCCGGAGTGTGACTGTCCAATCGTGTGTATAAACCTGTATCGATCTGTTTCAGAGAAATCATATTTCGACAGGCTGTTAATCAAGCTCTCATCGAGACCGGAAGCTTTCAAGAAATAGCACAGCTCTTGACCAAACAAGCTCATCTTAGTATTATTCGCGCCGGTCTCCATCAAGGGTAGGTCGATTAGGAAGACCATGTTTTCCATCACGCCCGTCTCACCCCAATCATAAGGGACCAGGTTACCGGTCGGGATGACTACGCGTAGGTATTTCGGAAACTTCAAGAGTTGAAGCTTTGAATGCATACTACCTGCCGGCATCATGGGAGGGAAGCAGAACCGGATACGATCCCTGGGCACATTCGCCCTCATTTCGTTCTTATGTGCTTCACTTGAAGCAAACGCAACGCACACGATCTTGGTCTTCTTAATGTCGATCTTGGACAGCAACCAGTCATCGTCCCACTGAAAAGAACCGAGGACCGCAAGTTCGAGTTCGTCTTTCTGGAGGACTTCTTCTATCTTGATGTCGTCCTGGCGCGAATAGCCAGACGCCCACTGCAGTAGCGAGATTAGTCAACTATCACGCGACTCATTACGTGTACTTACTGTTTTCTTTATTACACCTTTAGGATAGGGCAAAGTAGGTGACACAGGCATATCTTGACGCTGCGTTTCGAGTTTGGCACGCCGTGCAGGATGCTCACTCTCACTAATTGTGGAGTCGCAAGGGGCCTTTCGCTTAGCAACTCGTGCAAGTCGCTCCTCTTCCATTTTCTTCCTATCGAGCCTCAGAGCCGATAAACCGCTCGGTTGGGCACTCTGCGTGACGGACTGTGGTGCTGCTGGCAATTTAGTTGTATTTACTTCATCCTTCGCAAGGTTGTCACAAGTGTTGCCCGACCTGGCAGATTTCTTAGGGGTAGGTGGACAACAAGGGCCATTCTCCAGATCGTCATCTTCATCGCCGTCCGAACTAATTTCAATTAGATCCTTGGAAGTTGTGTGGCTCTCGGATGTTTCAGCTTCCTGAAGTGACAGCGCAATCGCGTAACGCAGTGCAGCCTCCTCGTCACCATCAAACGGATCGTGATGAGAATCCATAGTTCTGAATCCGTAAGCACGCGGCTGATGCACACGTGAATAGGAGAGAGCGATAAACGTTGGGGTTGAGGGTGCAGTAGTTCGTACGAGGGGCACCTTTTATATCTCCGAATCTAATCATGACGTTAACCTTCTTGTTGGAGATTGTCGCGTCGGCTGATTGAGACCAACGCGGAAACTGCACGAGTTCACGTGGCTACAGTGTACTTGGCAGGCACCTAACCTTACTTTAACCCTCATACTTCATGTGGGGCCTGCGCCCCCTTTACAATGGACAATTATATACAATTAAGCGTTATCTAAAGCCATATAAGTTGGCCTACACTGGACTGCAGTCTAATGGTAAACAATCACCTATAACTACAAAATATAGCTGCGCTGCCCAAAGATAATGAGATCATTTTCTCAATGTCTCGACTTGTTGTTCTAGGATTAATACTTATGCGGACTTGAGAGATTGCCAAGAAGAAATGACGTAGGTGTCTATTAACACTCTTACGTAATCAAGGTAAAAAGGGTCATGCTAGAGGTGTTTAGGGGTAGAGGGGTAGAGGAGCAGAATATTTGTTGATGGTACAAGACCAAATAAGGTCTGGTTTATTGACTGCCTAAGGTCTGCCTATGATAAGAAAGCTGCGACCAAAGTGCTCTGCTATATCATCAAGAAAAAAAAACTTATTTTTTTGTTGTTTTTTGTTTTTGGGGTTTCCCACGTACTCACTCTCGCACACATCCGCTCTCACAATGTACACTCATCTGTCGTCCCCTTGCCTGTCTGAATACCTTCATGAAGACCATAGTCATCATGCTCGTGCCATTATACAGATCGAAACGCCGTGGGAAGTGCTGTTATAAAACCGAAATCCTTTCGTACCATCGTCTCGAACACCATATTCCATGCTTCCATTGCATACGGAGAATCCCCATGCCGAGTATGAATCTTCCTATTATGCCGTGACGTCGTTGTGGCTCTCTCGCCGGATGATGCGCTCAACGGGACGCCAGAAACCAAATGAATGCCGAGACTACCGCTTTCATGCAATATGAGACGTTCTAGACCATGGCGCAGAACCTTATGAGCCATAATACATTACTCAAAGTTGGACCGGAAACAAGAACCGTAAAGCCTATTCTGCCTCTCCATATTTAAAAGGGTAGATGTTGCGAAATGTGTCATCTTAGCCAGCCGTCGAGGGTTGGGCAGTGACAAACTCTCTGATTAGGAAGGAATAGGTGGCCCAACAACAAAGTAAAGAAGATAACAAAGGGAAAAAAACGAAAGACGAAAAAAAGAAGGGGGGGTGCGACACCCGTGTAAGAAATAACGGGAGGGGTAAGTACTAAAGTAAATACTAAGGCCAAATCTTAAGACAATGCCTAGCACATGACAGCACATCTTGCTGTCAATATCTCTTATCTGCATCGGCGCCACCGTTGCTTGCAGTATGCGGGGTCTAACTGAGCGAATCAAGATTGAGCATCCGTCTAAGATCGCCCTCTAACGCGACAAGGTGCTCAGATCGAGGGCTCGGCTCAGAGTATATTCGCTTGGAAGAGACGGTAGGTTGGGCATGTGGATTATTGTTGTTCATCGCAGAGGAGATAGGCTGAGTGTGTGCCGCGTTACCCGGTAATATAGGGGCACTGGGCGACGGTTGCGTAGTATAGCTTGTTAGGACAGGGCCACGAAACGCGCCTTGAGGGCGACTGGGAGTCGAGAAAAGCGAGTGCTGCGAGATTTGGCTAGGAAACGGACTTTGCTGCTGTTGTGTGCTCTGGCCGATAGAACCGGACAACCCAGAGGTGCGTTCGGGTGTCGGCGAACTATACGGCGACGATGTGCCTTGTGACTCAGACCTACTAAGTTGGCCAGTGAACAAATATCGCTTTAACGCCTCGGAGGAATTCAGATCTAGGTTTCGGTTGACTATAGGCTTTGGATGCGTTCCACCTTGGGTCGAATGGGCTGCCCGGATGCGCTCCTGATATGGGGTAGAGAATGCCGGTCCAACTGGCAGCCTATCGTTCCCGTCGAATTCACTTGTAGACATACCGGGGGAAGTATTTCTTTGGGCGAACAACGGCCGCTGGGCCGAACTATCAGCTATCCCTCGAGGGGAACTGTTGTATTTGTTTTGAGCGTTTCGCGGCGGTGAAAATGGTGCATTGAGCGGAACCCCGGTGTTTGCAGAGCTAGCTCGGCGAACGCGTGCTTTCTCAGCCCGATCAGCCCGAAAGAAGAATTCCAGAGGAGATTCATCATTACCCGGCGCAGCTTTGTCTGTGGGGCTCTCGTCGGGGCCGGTCTGGGGAGATATATCTTGAGCGGCGTCTGTATCAGAATTTGCTACGTGATCGGTGTTGGACCGGCCGAGGAAACTTGGGATAGGGAGTGATGTGGGTGCAGGCGATGCATGGAACGTCGAGCCAGCAAAGATGGGCGCCGAAGTCTCTGGCGGACAGGCAGCCGGGCTCCCGCGGTCTTGTTGCTGGCGGCGCCCGGGAGACGCGGTTCCATTCTTAGCGTTTCGATTTTTGTTGTTTTTGTTCCGCTGTTTCTGTGCTGTTGTTGCACTACCTTGTTGAGGAGCGCCGCCGCCAGACAAAGACTTCCGAGGCGTACTTGGGCTGGTACGCTTATCGCTGTGGGGCTGGTATGATGGAATGTCACTCTCGGAGGCATAAACCTTTTTCGAGGGGTGGCGAGCCTGGCCTGCGAGATGGCGCCTATTGCTAGGTGAGTTCTTCGAGTCGGGCATACACTGCATTATGGAGTAAAGACATATATCTCGCACGGAAAGATGAAGCGAAGGAAACAGAGTGTGTAATGGGGGAAGGGCCTAGTTGCCTGGAGCCGGTTGATGTGTTTTGTTTGCTATTCAGTGGTTGTGATGGCAAGCTTAGCATTAGACCAAGACAGTTGAACTGCTTGCTAGTGCGTTGCGATGCAATGTATAATGCGGCACGGGGCACTGAGACCAAAGTTGAGAGTTGAAGAAGGCTGCGCTGGCTCGTTGTTAGGTAGATTGTCGATCTTGGGGTGGAGATGGGGAAGGTGGGCTGAATGGCAGTACGTACCATACATGGGCATGTACCTAAGTACTGTCTGTGTCGAGGCAGAAAGAATCCTGACAGAGGCCACTACCTCCCTAGGTTAGTTACATGTAGGTAGCTACTATAAGAAATATCCATTGAAGCCTTTGTAGTCGCATCAAGGCAAAGCTACACAGGCGAGGCTTTAAACAATGAAGCTTTTGTCTCTATCTCCAAAGTATAAATGAGGTAGAGGTGCATACTGAGTAGGTATGCAGTAAAAACCCAATCAATAGGGTTGCAGCTTAATATGCCTAACAGCTACCTAGATACCTCATGATACATGTACTTTATTTACCTAGGTTAGGTAGATAGAGCCTTCTCTTAGTTGCCTTCAGGTTGTCCCAGTTGTGTCATTTGGTATGAGGGACAACTGGATGTACCAAGTAGGGTAGGCATTGACCCGCATTGAAAACGGTCGACTTATGTTGGTTGCCTTTACCTGCTATGTGTGTACCTCCTACATTACATGTCTTACTCCCGCCAAGTTAATGGGCCGCTGTTGCATCAAGCTAGGTACTCATTCAAGATATAATGCTTTATACACGCCGCATATTCTGTGCATTGTATAAAGGTAGAATATAAATGTTATTACTAGGTATTGGCACAAGAACACCGTCTTGATGCGCTGGCTCTATAGTCATGTATGTAGTTAGTAGAATTGTGTAACTGCTCTACATCACCTTGATACAGGCACAGCACTACATATAACATATACAGTGTAATATGATAAATATACTGTATGCACTGTATGATGTACTTTGGCACGTTAGTAGATACAGCATACCGGCCGGCCCACAATGAGGGGCAGTATCAATCATTATGTACCATTGTCACGGAGGGTTGTGATCGAACCTCAGCATACCTGCCGGCTTATTTACTGTTAACAGTCAAGGCAAGAGTTAAGTACTCCAGCTTGCTCACCTACCAATGCAGGAGCAAGGTACCGCTGGTTTTGATAGTCTGAAAACAAAACTGCACGTCCGTTGACACCCGAGATTTCTTTCTCTTCCCACCAGATTTAGTTTCTTAAATCAGATTGGTGCCTACCTGACCGACCGAGAAGCCTCCGCGCCTTGAACCGTTAATCTGGTACCTAGGTATTCACAACGAGGATACCGACATTACACATTACATTTGACATCAAGAGCTCGACCAAACCTAGCCAGCTCCCAACATTTTCCACTCGATATGGCCGACATAGACATGACAGACGCCCCTAGCAGTGGCGCTGCTGCCCCGGGGCGCAAGGTTGCCAAGGTGGCGGGCAAGAGTGATGGCAAGAATGATGGGAAGAAAAGATTTGAAGTAAAGAAGGTGAACATATCTCCAAATCGGGGGTGATCCAGATATCTGCTTGCTAACTCTACGCGTTAGTGGAATGCTGTCGCACTTTGGGCATGGGACATCGTAGTCGACAACTGCGCCATCTGCCGAAATCACATCATGGACCTTTGCATCGAATGCCAGGCGAACCAAGCGTCTGCAACTAGTGAGGAGTGCACTGTCGCCTGGGGTATCTGCAATGTTAGTTTACTTGTTTCTTGCTCTTGCTCCTAAAGTGGTCGAAGAACTCCTTTTCTAACTGTCAAAAGCATGCCTTCCATTTCCACTGCATTTCGAGATGGCTTAAGGCCCGCCATGTGTGCCCACTAGACAACCGAGACTGGGAATTCCAGAAGTACGGCCGATAGATGCACGAAGGCTCTAATACTCAAGAGCACGGGACAGTAGGTTTACGGCCGCATATGGACGGTATGGAACAATGGATTCCTTAATCCCATCCTACAAGTTTATACCATGGTTCTTCTCATCATTGAGATGGCCGGGACATGGTTTTATGTCGTGATACAACATTACACGACACGGTAGAACAATAAGATAATATTTATGGCACTACCTTCCAGGGGTCTCTTCTTCCGGTTCTTAACATGATGTCCTCCAAATCAACGCATTATTTCTGTGCTAGCATCTTTTCGTCTATGACTATGTGTTGATGACTGGTTGGGACCGGCGATCCGCCGACGGGAAGCCACACGACAGAGTGTTGTTTGAAGAAGGGCCACGGGGGGACGATGACGAGGAAGGTTAACGCAGTACCAGCGAGACCGATTTTGAGGGCCAGAGCAATATCTTGGAGGAAGTAGCCAACAAGGAAGGAAATAGCCTATTTGATACCATAGTCAGCACGCTGTCTGGCGATGGAACCGTAGAGTGTTGAGCGCCCAAGAGTCAGGTTAACAGGAGTACCTACACCGACAATAGATAGAAGCACAGTTGCCAAAGTCTCTGCTAGTTTCTGACCTTCGAAATCCTGTTGTAACAGCAACATTAGCCCAAACAGAGATTCGCATCGAAAAAGGATTACAGCATAAGAGACGCACGATTTGACCATCTACGATGTCTCTGACTTGGTCTAGAAGTTGTTCCGCCATGATCAAGTATCGCACAGAGTTATCAGTCGAATATACTCCTTGCTTGATATAGGACAAAGACGACAAACGATATAGCGTAGATAGGGTGCTGGATTGGGAATTGTGACCGCATTGGTTAATATGCCTTCACCAGATGGTCTGTCCAGGAATTGGCCAACCTTGAAAGCATGCAGCGCAAAAGCAATGCGGCGACGTGGTCCCTTTTGGGGCAACGCTACAAGGCTAACCAATGGGCACTAAACAAACCCCCGGGGCCCAATGCAGGCACTTCCGACTCCCCACTCTGCTCCCCCCGGACGTTGCTGATAGCTCTAGCAATGCAAGAAATACTACCTACAGCGTCTTATCTAGGTTTATTCAACAAACGGTGTCTTGGCAAGATACGTTCAACCTCAAGTTGTAGGTCTAATTGTATGTTACAGCATTGCCAATATATGTCAGGTAAATGGGTGGGTAAGAGGTTTGGGGTTGACTCATAGTTAACGGCACATTCAGGTAGGGAGCCCCTCAATATATTTACCTTCAAGCTCTTATGTTGAAGGGCAGTGTTGTTTGTTAAATGTTTTATTGAATGTTTTAATATGAGGCTTTTTAGCTGTACATACATCTGTAAGACGTGCCGAGTTCCAGCCCGTGGGTCATCCGTCCTCCAGGTGCTGCGAAGCATTGCTCTTCAAGTTGACTCTGCGCTCTTGAATATAAACTTGCATTAAGGTCATCATTAGTAGCTGAATGAAAAGTCTGTATCGTTGTGGGATTTTATTCTTAGTTGTTATCCTTAGCATCTCTCCCTTCCCGTAAACTACCTACTGTTCTCAAGATATAAGTACGCTTGAATCATAATATGTAGGCAGTCCTGCTATATCTGTGAGTGTGGAATGCTTGAATGTGCTTATCGTGACAGGTGACAGATGTAATTAGTCACAGGCTTTTGCAGGAGATTCCCATTACCCGCTGTAGCATGCAGAAGGCACCTGCTGCAAGGTAGCAGGTCTAGGTGCTGTCGAGTAGGTCCACACTACAGTTCTAGGTAGGTAATGATGTACGTCTAAGGGGGCACAGACCTTACTCACCCAATGGAAAAAAAATCACCTAGCGCCACAAGCCACCATAGGCCTACTGATGCATTATCATATGCACAGCTTGCTTGCTTGCAGCATTCATCCAACTCTCCAAACCCTTTGGTCTTCCGTCCATTGTTCTCTACCATTCGTCAAGCGACAATACAAAACCCTTCTTACGATACACGAAGAAAATCTGCGCTATAAAAGCTATAAAACTCTTCCCTCTCATGAGCACATTCTACTTCTACTCTACAATATCAAACTAAAGATCCTGCACGTTGCCGGATTACTTGCGATCGGTGGCAACGCTGTTGGCATTGTTCAAGGTAAATTTCTTTCAGCCTTTTTTCTAACCTTGACACCACGCTAACATTGCGCAGAATTCTTGTCGACGCCATTGTGTACCCCCATTCCCCCTTTAATTCGCTACTTTGTCGTCCTCTAAGCACGACGTATCTTGGTATTATCTAACTAGGGGAGAGCTCGGGCCTACCCAGACGTCCCTGATTGCTATCCGAGAGATCCTTTCAACCAACGAATTGGGTTCTTATACATACTTGATAAGCCAACGAACGAGCTGCGCTATTCTCCCAACACGCTCTTCGGTTTTCTTTGCGGTGGATACACCGCTGCATTCTCGAAACCACCAAGTTGGCGGGCCTTAACAGTTTCAAGTTCTCCTTCTCCCGACCGCTTCTAGGCCCTCTTTGCTGGGTCTACAGCGGTGTCGACACAAAACCTCCCTAACTGGCCTGTCTGTCTGCCACTCGATTTTGCCAAACATACCCCTTCCGTCAGCCTCGATACGCCATCTGCGGCAATCCATACACCGGTTAGGCGTGTAACCTGTTCTGTCCCCGTATTGATACTGGATTCACAAGCACGCTAATCTGCAGTCGGCGTGCTGCCGCGCCCGCTGCGACGTGCGAATGCTGCTGGCCTGAGATCCAACCAGTATGCGTGCCTTCGTATGAGTAGCCAATCGAAGGCTTTTCACGGCTTGATAAACGCGTTAGATTTGCGTTTACAGAGACTGCGACGTCTTGATCTTGTACCGACTTCTTACCGGTTCCCATCTCTTTGATACAAGTTTACTCCAGCAAACATCGGCAAGATGTCGGATCATGAAGGAGGCTCTGACAGGGTTTACGAGGCCCCGGTCCCGGAACTTGATGACCACCGCCACAACGCTAGTGCAACCCAAAGATTTGACCGCCCCCGTCGTGGAACAGTCGATACCCTCTATGGTTCCCGCCAACACCTTGAGGTGGATAGCCCATACTCGCCGACTGATGTTAGAGTCCGAGACTTTGAGGAAGCTATCATAGATGAAGATGATGATGATGAGGCGTTGGACGCCTTCTCTCATGGTCGACGTCCTACCTTCACCTCTACAAATGAGCGAGGTATATCGCCACCAAATTCCGTCAAAGCCTTCGCTGAAGCACGACGCCGGGAGCGGGCCCTGTCCGTCTCCGACGGCCGTGGTCTCGCTCCAGAAGATGACGAGCCCCTCCATCGGACATTGTCGACCGTCAGTCGTAACAGCCAGCGATCGGGTCGAAGCAGACCCGTAACCTTTGCCGCGGAGGAGACGGCATCTCTAGCAACCAACAAGACAGCTGAGGAGGACGTCTGCTTTCCTGTGCCGGAAGACCGTGAACGAGACCAGCTGTACATCGACTTTGACTACTTGGAGAATTTTGTTGCCTCGGAAAAGGCAGTACGGGCGGAGGCCCTTGAAGCCCAGAGAGCTTCGAGAATCTTTCCCACACTGCAAGGCGATCAGAAAGCCGAATATGAGACGCCAATGGTCACAAATGATGGAGACCTTATTTATGTACCTCGGAAATCTGCCGAAAGCGATGAAACGCCGACCAAAGCAGGCGAAGGTGGTGCTCCTGCGCCTATCAACACTGCTAATGTGGACAAAGAGCACACGGATCCGAATCGCTTCAGCTTCTTCTCCTCTGCGTGGGAATCGACCATCCACGCATCCGAATTTGGAGACCTCGTGCTCCCTGGTGAAAGCCTTCGGGGACTCTTTACATTCCCCCGCGGTGAACCCGACGGCGTATGGTGGCTCAATGTCAACCGGCCAACCAAGGAAGAAGTCCAGGTACTGTGCAAGGCGTTCGGTGTGCACCCTCTGACGATCGAAGATATCACCACTCAAGAGGCTCGCGAGAAGATCGAGATCTTCAAGTCGTACTACTTTGCGTGTTTCCGATCCTTCAAAATTGTTGAAGAGGCCGACGGATCGCCAGACTATGAGCCATTCAATATCTATGTGCTCGTCTTCCGCGAGGGCACCCTCAGTTTCAGCTTTGAGTCCAACGAGCATGCTTCTCAGGTGCGAAAGAGGATTGCCAACTTGAAGGAATACGTATCGTTGAGCAGCGATTGGATCTGCTATGCGTTGATGTAAGTTGCACTCTGATGCTGTTATTAGTGTAGCCTGCCGGCGGTGTTCTAACTTGAGTTTGCCCCAGTGATGACATTGTCGATTCATTTGCACCCGCCATCACGCGCATCGAAAACCTGACCGAAGGGATCGAAGACTCGGTGTTTGTGGCGCGTCCCGACGACATGCATGAGTTCCTACGAAATCTGGGCGGTGTGCGGAAGAACACGCTGGGGCTGATGCGAGTGCTGGGCGGCAAGGCCGATGTGCTCAAGGGCTTCACGAAGCGATGCAACGAGAACTACAAGGTCACGCCACGAATGGACATCGGCATGTACCTGGGCGATATCCAAGACCACGTCGTGACGATGATGACCAACTTGACCCACTTCGAGAAGATCTTGTCCAGAGCACACAGCAACTACCTGGCCCAGCTCACGATCGATAGCATTACGCAGGGGACTAAGACCAACGCCGGGCTTAGCAAGATCACCTTCATAGCCACCATCATTGTTCCCCTCAACATCGTCACGGGTCTGTTCGGCATGAATGTGTTGGTGCCTTATAGGGACACCAATAGCCTCATCCCGTTTTTCACGATCCTGGGAAGTCTGGTAGGATTCGTTGCTTTGGCTTTGATCTTAGCAAGACGAGCGCATATGATCTAGTTCAACTGGTAGTAGTGGCTGCTAATGGTGTTCTCCCCTCGGAAATATCTCAGGTTTTCGTTTGTCGGTCGTCGTATTCATCGCTAGCGAGCGAGTTTTTTTCCAGTTCGCCGCCATAGCCATTCATAGTCATTGATAGAAGACGTACATAAATATATACTCGATGCGATTCTTTTTCATACATGTGTTTTTAATGCAAAGCTTTTTGAGTGAACAATATGATTTGGGATATGGATGTAAACCAACTCTTTGGTTCCAGATATGATGACTTGCATCCCTTGTGGCATCATGTCATATCTTCAACAACTAGACTTGCTTACAGAGTTATAAAATGTGCAATGCTGGTTTTGCATGTGACATTATTGTGATGCTTTCTAGCTGGAAGTATAGAGCATCGTTACGAAATGGGCTGGCTCACCCTACCTCACCCTTCTCTGCCGTACTCTGTTTTTTTCCCATCTTGGTGTCTTGGTATCTTTAGTGTCTACGTAGTTATGGAGGTATGTTATTCGTCGGTACATCTATAAGTTCGTATCTTCAGAAGTATCTTTTTCTCTAGCTTTCACATGTCTGGTAGCCTGGTAGTCTGACTGGTAGCCTGGTAGCTAGATGCGTTTCATGGATAAGAAAAATATGTAGGGATAAAAATAAAAAGTACGAAAAGATTTGTTGTTGCCCTGCTAGTCGAAGTATGTGTGTACCTACCTAACCCAGATTTGGCAGGGATTCCCTAATCTAGATACCTCTTCCTTTTCCTTGGCGTAGATCCTGAAGCTAAATCGACTTGGATTTAGTGGTTTTAGTTGAGGAGAAGTTCGTGCATTCATTGCAGGATCATGGGTATTATATGTAAAGTCTCGGCAAGGAGACAACTACTTCTATGTAAGATATCCATCCCAACCATCCTAGCGACCCTAGGTTAGTCTAGGTGTCTACCCACTTGCATAGGAACTTCTTGATCTTACCTTACCTTAACCTTACCTGCTCACCTACTTGCTTACCTTTGCTTACCCACATATCTTGCCTACCTTGGGAAAAACTTCCCATTTCGGGATGTCCCGTTGTGCCTCTTGAAACCTCGAACTGCCCTCTTCTACATACTGAGATAGATATGCTATATATTACTAGGCGGCAAGAGGCAGCTCGTACTTTTACAGTACATACGAGTCACTTAAAGAGGCCTGACAAACCTAAGCACGCCAACAGGGGAGAAAATAGAGCCAATTCATCGTATGCCGTGAGCATTGGCAGTGAGCTAGCTAAAGTGAAGCTATCCACATCTGTACTGCATGTGAAGAAAATCGAAAAAAATAAATATAAACCCCCTGGTGGCTAGGCCCACCCTATACACTAGTAGCAATGATAATAGCACTCTTGGCCCTTAGTCTCCACCGTCTCACTACATAGATTTTATTTACTCACAATTAACCAAGCCGTCGGTGTCAAGTGCGGTTTACGTGTGTGTACGGGTGTGTATGTGTGCATTTGTCATCTTATCCGCGAGGTGATGCGTGAAATTGTATGGAACGGCGGGGGATACATCAGGAATTAAACACGGAAAGAGAAACGGAACTCCGGGTCGGGATTCCCATCCATCTATCACTCGGACTTACTTTACTTTGCCCTTTGTCCTCTGCCAGCAACTAAAGTTTAATGATATGTGGATTACGAGTAGATCGTATTGTTAAATACTTAACAGAAAGAAGGTAGAGAAATGGGAAAGGGAAAGGGAAAGGGAGAGGGAAAGAGTCAAAGGTCTTGGTTGAGAATGCCGAGGAGAGACACTACCAAGAAAAAGTAATTAGAACACAATATTTTTGGTAGATATTTATGTGCTCAAATATAGGTAGAGCTGTGTTACAAGAAAATATTACGTCTTGGGTAATACTATAATTATACTCAGTCAGTCAGTCAGTCAGTCAGTCAGTCAGGCTACTAGTTTATGTATGCAAATCCGTTTATCTAAGCCAAGGAACAGGAGAATAAATATGTTAGGGAGGTTAGCCAGCAAACAATCAGGAGCGACGAGATAATAAGCACCCGAAGAATATTCAAGGAGAGGGCGCGAGAGAAAGGAGAGCCGAGTTGGAAAGGAAGAATTTCAAACTTTATACGTAACATATATCTGATCTGCAAGTATACCACCTCCCTTTACTCTATCTTCAAACCCCTATTTATTATTACCCAAATATAGTAAAACAAACGTATCTACAAATAGACCAAGTATATAGACAGATATTAGCTAGTCTGCCTTGGGTCTTCGCAAGCGGGAGATTCCTGCTACTCCTGCTCCTACTCCTACCCTTACTGCTGCTGCCGCCACTGCTTCTAGTATCCCGTGCAACCAAATTCATTGTAATCTTAAAAAAAAACCTAACTTAGACATTCATCAATCCTTACGTACGTACAGTGACAACGGCTCCTGAGCCCGTGAGGCCCTGAAATCTTTTTACTCGCCACCTTGACGTGCTCGAGAAGAAAACTTCCTACATGAACACGAGTACGGAGAAGCCCTGCCTGCCTGCCTTCTTGCTTGTGTGATTTTCCGGCTCGTTTATGCCGTTGATTGGTCAGTGTCCGTTGACCCCTATTATTCTCGAGATCAGTCGGATAAGTTGGCCAAGGCTGTTATAGCTATACCTTACCATTTTGTTTCTCTCTCTGCTGTTTCTTGTCTATCCATCTAAATTCGTCCATTTCCCCCCGGAACAAGGCCACGGACACGAAGAGGCAAGGGATCAGAACCCAGAGATACCAGCCCGAAAGGGGTCAGATGAACTTTCTAAGTATTGTAGCGGTGCGGTTGCGGTCCGGTAGATCAACGTTCGGCTTTTCCCTTACCTTGATTTGTCTAAAATCTCTACATTAGTATTAGTATTCTTTTTTTATTATTTGCATTTTCATTGGTTCTTTTCTCTACCTCTTCTCTATTTGCATTTGAAAACAAGTAATTGGCCAGCTTACGTAATTGGTCGACTTACGCAAGGTATGTAGATCTAGATCTGGATGATTAGTACCAAAACAGCAAAAAGGATGCAAGACTTACAAGGTTCATCAATTTACCGGCTTCTCTTGCATATATGCCGGCCCATAGATACATACATGCCTAGACTAAACTAAGTACAATGTGGGTTAGATGCCTGCCTCGACAATAGATGAGTAATACATGTGGGTTCTTTGTGTATGGCGTAAATATTACTTGTATATTGAGCGGGGCTGCAAGGTTACATACATGCCTGTTACCTTAATCCAAGGACATCACTGAGCCTTATAACAAGGCTGACTGGTCGATCAACGGTTGTGGCAATCCAATCATTGGACTTCTTGTGTGTTGTTTTCTGGTGATACTCACACTGCATCATTGCAACTCTCTGGTGGTTGGCGTTATAACAAAAAGGTCTAGTTGGTGTTACTACAGTGGCAATAATAGTGTGCCGACGATCGTATTATTCATATTGAACGTCAACCTGTTCGTTCGTTAGGAGAGAATTAAGGGCCCAGAGGCATAATTATAGACCCATCAGTACCCTGTTTTCTCCTGGTCTGATTGCCCTCAGATTAAACAAGATTGCCTTCTTTTCCGTTTTAATATGCAACAGGCAGATCAAAATCGTGGCGTGGCAGATGGTCTTCCTGAGGGACTTGGCCGATCCTATATGAATCAAGGGCGGCTGCGTGTGCCGCCGTGTCCGGAACAAGTTCCATCCCAGTATGAGCTGGGAATTTCAAACAAGCGCGAGATTATGAGCCGGCGGTACTACCGCCTAGGATGAGATTGGCTAACTAGGAAACAGCAATGGTCGCACAGCCTCCTTTCTCCCGAGGAAAATAGCAGCAACTCTAATCGTATAACAATGCCTCTTGTGTAACTCTGGCGCCTATTCGGGTGACTCAAGTTACCTACCGTGCATAAACTCCATCGGAGCGAGCCAGTTTAGCATTGTATTTAAAGATAACTTGGTACAGTGCAGCTTAATTAGGGCTGGGACGCCTAGTTTAGGTGAACGTACTTCGAACAATTGGAACTTAAGATAACGAAAGGGCGGGCAGATGCATGCCACTGCTCTTGGGGTAATGTTTCGCCTGCCTCATAGGCCACCCCAATGCTGCACGATACCCAAAGCGTCACGTAGGCGTATGACGTTTGCGGACCCCAATTGACAGCGGAATATCAAACCGTCAGCCTGGTCACGCAAGTCATGCGCGTCCGCCCCCCTCCATAAGGCATCGAGTGAAGCCTTGAGACAACCCCGAGCTTACGACACGTCCAGATGAGCCAAGCTTAAGGCTGATTCGAGTCGAGATAAGTGTATAGTGAGTCGCTAAGGGGTATGCTTCTGGTATAGGGAGCTACACCAGTCAAATCCTCTCACTTAAATTCGTGTGTTGTAGATCTGTATCCGCACAGTCAGCTGAGTAGTAATGGAACAGCTCAATGGCGAGCTGTCTCCTGGTTCTGTGTAGCAGCATATGCAGCAAACGTACCACGGCCGTCCAACAAGGTTTCGTCACTTTCCTTGGCCTAATAAGTACCTTCTTATAATAACAACCTAGCCTGGTGGTAAAAGGCTACATAAATCTATCTTCGTTATTCAGGGTCTTTTAGTTTATCCTGACTCTGAGGAAAAGAAGAGCTTTCCTCACCTTCATTTTCTATTTTGCTCTTTGGAAGGAAACATAGCGATGGCCATAGAACCCAAATGTTCACTCATTGTGCTTATCCTCGTCCTCAAAGTGCCACAGGCAAAGTTCTTGTATAACTCATGTGAGTGGAGGGGGGGCTGCGTACTTCCAAGACGGAAACAGTGCCGTTTAAGCTCCCAGAATGTTGCTACGACCCCAAAAGATATGATGAGCATATGCAAGAAAAGCTTTAGAAGACCAGTGGAGTAAAGCTAATTGAGCGGAAAAGCCGGTGGAACGTTGTAGTTGAAGGATGAACCAGGCACCTATGCTATTGTCATCGTCCCGGCGTCTTGGTAAAAAGAGTACGACGTTATTGGCCTGGGTTCTATAGGTATCTATTCGTGAATAGCAATCCATAAGCCATTGGTTTCGCTCTAGGCAGTCTTGGAAAAAGTGGCTTATAGGTTCATTGAAGCCATATATGGACTGTTTACTTGGAACAGCCTATGAGCTTTCTTGGAAGTCTACTCCGGTGCAGGGCTATGGCCCGTGGATTGGAGAGCTGCGTGTGTGGTGTGGACATCTGTTTTAGCGTGCTACCGGCATATCGGTCCTAACGGTAAATTCGGTATATTCCATCTACGGTCCGGGGTTGCTAGTTGAAGGATGGATAGGTACTTCTCCTCTACGAAGGCGCGGCAGACCTTGATCTTGGCAACCTACCAATATGTGCATTTGTTACACCTAGATGAGGCGGAGGATTACCTTGGCCGATGAAACGTACGTGGGCACAAACTAAGAAAACAGTAGCTGCCTAGCTACGATGCCTACTAGTATTATTGTACTGTATTGGGGAAGCAACGACTACCTATCGGTAGCCGAACAAGCATCCTTGGAGAATGCATGGCAGGGCGTCAGAAAGCTGTTAGTAGCTAGAACAGACTAGGACAAATACAGTATAGACTAAGCGACGGATGACCGTAAAACCGGCGCAGCCGGCTATTGAAGAACGCACAGCAAACGGACCATGCAGAAGCTCTCGATTTTCCGGGCGCTTATCATCCAATCACAATGCTCCGGTCTCTCGGAGTTACTTACCTACCCACCTTCTTCGGCGTTACGAACTCCAGCTGGGCTCGCGCTGCTTGCTATTCAATTAAGCCTCTCTTCGTCCAGGCGCGATATCTACTGTAGGCTTGAAGGGGGGCTAGTCTCTGGCTCAACGTAAGAAAAATGGTCCTGCAACATTCTCGAGTGGACAGATCGTCGGTGGTAACGTAGAACTTTCCCGTTCATCTTCCTCGCAACTCGCATACAGTTGTAATGCATATACAGGCAGAAAAAAGAACAATAATCGATGAATACCAATGAAACGCCTTTCTCTAGGTAGGTACAGATTATCTTGAATTGACTGGTAGTCTCGCTTTGGGACAAGGTAGCATCTTATCACCCGTTTTGGTACACGTTATTTTACTTGTTTGGGTAACCGTGTCAAGACGCGCGAACAGGGGATCGAATCGGTGCATCAAAGTTTAGCCGCAAATAAAGCTACAGGGCAGCTTCAGCTCGTCATGGTTGCTTGTCAATTCCGCACATTGTCTGTCGTCTTGACAGCGCGAGAACACAGTCGAAATATATCTAGCCTGGGGACATATCGAAGAATACGGGGTGGGCTTCAGCACCTGGTCCTGAACTAAACACGATAGTACTATGGCCCGTGGACAGGCAGGGGCGCTACCATTTATATGGCAAGTGAATCGTGGCGAGATCGGTTCGAGGGATCCAGTGCAGCTTAGTCCGGTCAGATCGCGATACCATTGGGGAAAAGCGTCGGGTCTAATGCAGGGGTCCTTAGCCTGGTAGCTTGTCAGATGGCGGCCGTTTCGTATCGTCTGCCTCAGTTCTCTTCAATACGAAACGCCCCAATTCCAATTGATGTGCGCATCTGACTGAGCAACTGGACTAGTAAAACAGTCCGGCCGATCCACTCACCGCGTTAAGACGTCATTTTTGTATGTAGACTACCTAAGGTTAGATGCAGCCCTATGCGCTTGCATGTGTTTATTAATATTTTCTAACGTTCAATGTGGATTGATATCTATGTAGCATCTTTGGTCGCCGAATCTTCCCCCAGATTTGCAGGACCCTACCGTAGACAGATAGGGGCAATGAACTCACTTCTGACCGGGGGTACTCGGAGCTATTCCAAGGATGCGGTACCACCTTTCTCGTGATAGAGCTTCTTGACTTCGTAGCGCGCATGATGAGCCGATCGAATGAGCCTCACGATGGAGTGCCTGTCTCTCTCCTGTGACCCTGTCGTCGTATTGGCAATTATTGGTCACGACGCTGGCTGCACTGCTACCGGAGTGTAGCCAAGGGCTGCCAGGGACGCTTGATTCTCAAATAACTATATGAAGAACAATCATCCCATCTGACCAATATGTTGGTGTCGGAGTACTACTATCGACGACTTCGCGCTCAACTTCTTGATCGACGGCATTATCTTCGGCGTTGATACGAGAGATCCGAGAACTATATCACAGCCGTCAGGAAATCACGCAAAGCTTGAGCATAACACATCGCGTGTAGTACATTGCTTGCACAATGGTTGGTGTTGCAGGGAAATATAAAGGTACTCTCTTATTCATGAGAACGCAAGGCACGACACAACTTAGCAGGCTGACCCTTAGCTGACTTCATAAAGGTTGTAACACTTGCCGGGCTCGCAGGGTCAAGTGTGACAACACAAGGCCGTTCTGTAAAAAGTGTACTGACTATAATCGCGAGTGTGGCGGATATGAACGGGAAACCGTTTTCATCATTGGTACACAGAACGACAGGGGTAGAGTCGGGTCTCACCCACCCCGAAATGCCTCGCAGTCGAGGGCTTCCTCTCGGGGAAGCGTAACGCCGTCTACTTCGAGTGCCGGGAAAGTCACAACACTTGAATCATTAGCAGTGGCTGAGCCATTACAACCTGCATGGGATGAGACTGTGCTATTGGACTCCCGTCAAGGCTCGCATCTTGTTCGCATAGCTGCACGACACGCAGACATCGATTCCGCCATCAGGTACACCAGTCCCTCGTCACAGCCTAGCGAGGTCTTGATCTCGTTGCTCGGTTCCCAGCCGCTCGATGTTACTCCGACATTCGTGGAGGAAAACTTCAGCCTGAGGTGTTTCTGTCTTATTCATTTGCCTGATGCTAGACGTAGCTCTATGGGAGAACCAGCCGAAGGCATATGTCTGTTCTTGTATCAGGTAAGCGGGAGTCGACCCTTTTCGTTCCTTCGACTATTGATCAAGTTCCGTAGCAAAATTCATCGACAATGTACCATAACGAGCCTGCCTGGAACAACATGTCGAGCGCATCGGATGCTATACGCGAGCAGGGTCCCACAGCTTACCAAACCTTTCCGGCTCATCATTTCTTTGCCCGGGTCTATCGGCCCAGTGCCGTAAGTGGATAATCTATCAGCTAATATTCTTTCTTCGGCTGACAGGGGGCGTCAGGTATGGGCCGCATTGCTTAATCGTCAGCCAACATTCTTATGCAATCCCGAATGGACGGTCGTGCCGTGGGAAAAACATCCGCGGACTTCTTTCGACGAGTTACTCGACATTGTCGTCTTACTGCCATCGATATACTCGCGAGCTGACGTCATCATCACCCACCACGGCCCAGGTCTCGAGAGACAGTCTCTGGCCAGAGAACTACTAGACCATTGTGCAAACGTGGAGGCTCAGCTTGACATCTGGTATAGTCTGATGGCAAGATCCTCCAGTGTCCAATATTGGAGCACGGAGCCCATGGAAGACACTCCGAGCATACCATTCGATGAGCCACTGAGCTTTGCTAGTCCCTTACAGTGTCTTGTGCATGTTTACTATTGGACTGTCCTTACTAGCTTCTACCAGTGCGTTCATGCGTTGCTCAGGATTGTCCTCGATGGCTCAGGTGTGTCCCCAGCTTCACACCAAAGCCTCGATCCGCTGAAGTACCAGCCGAGTGAGACCAGAAAACTAGCTGCGTTAGTGTGCCGCTCTCTAGACTTTGCCCTTCGGACTACAGCGCAGCCGGATCTCTTACTAGCTCCGATTCGGATTGTGGGGGAGTTCTATAATGATATGAAAGCACTTGGATATTGCGAGCTAGAGAGCTTATGGGTTGAAGACTACATGCAAAGATGGGAGATGCGTAGTCAGGACATGAACGCCTGGTTAGAGGAGAAACGATGGATCGGCGTCAAGCGTCTCGGTTAATGTGTAATGTCTGTTTTGTCGCCACGGAGGGATCGAGCGAAGTCGAAGCAGGGCTTTCACAGTGCACAGTAGAGATTATGTATAGATAGGGAAGAGAAAAACCAGCGGTAATACAATATAGCAACTAGTAGGCTTTAAGATCTGTTCATTCATGATTACGTTGAAGCTCGCTGCTCCTAACTTGAAACGGGCCTGGCTAAAGTGTGGCTGGGCCTGTGGCTAAAGCTCTTCCTGTGGTACCTGTACATAAGTCTTGGTCAAACTAAGTACAGGGCAGGTACGTACCTACACCCAATTGGCTGGAGCTCCTCAGCTGGTTGCTTGGAAGCTTCGTAACTTCTGGCAGCCTTGCAAGTGAACCCATCCCAAGCTCACGCACGACCTACCTATCGCCTTGAACTTTCCACCCATATCACCTCACTATCTCAATTCCAATCAATCCTCCCCGGCACATACGAGACCTCACAGTAATTTTACAATCATGGCGTCAGGATACGATAGAGCTCTTTCAGGTATGTTCTATATCTCGGCTTGTTATATGCATTCCTCAACTAATCGTCACTACTTACTTATAGTGTTCAGGTTAGTAAACCTTTCGCGCGAAGCCGATAAATCAGCGGAAACGACAGACTGGTTATAGTCTCCTTTCTAACCCATTTGTAGTCCCGACGGACACGTTTTCCAAGTCGAATATGCCGGTGAAGCGGTCAAGAGAGGTTAGAGACACCCCACCATGTCATTCTTTATACATAGAACGAATGACCTAATGCTGGTCTCTTCCCTTACACTATAGGTACTTGCGCTGTCGGCGTTAAAGGCAAGGACATCGTTGTCCTCGGCTGCGAAAAGAGGTCGGCGATGAAACTGCAAGATACCCGCATCACACCTTCGAAGATCGGCCTTGTCGACACACACGTATGCCTCGCGTTCGCTGGTCTGAACGCCGACGCTCGCATCCTGATCGATAAGGCCCGCCTCGAGGCGCAGTCGCACCGCCTGACGGTCGAGGACCCCGTCACCATCGAGTATATCACGAAGTATATCGCTGGCGTACAGCAACGGTACACACAGAGCGGTGGTGTCCGGCCGTTCGGCATCAGCACCATGGTCGTAGGATTCGACAAGGGGAGCACCATTCCCAGGCTTTACCAGACAGAACCCAGCGGTATCTACTCTGCATGGTGCGTCCCGATGCCTTATTTCACCCCCTGTTTCTATACTGGAGTGTCCTCTTTAGCCGTCGTTTCCAGCGCCTAGAGTATATCCCGTGGCTAACTAAAAGCAGGAAAGCAAATGCTATTGGCCGGTCCAGCAAGACGGTACGGGAGTTCTTAGAGCGAAACTACAAAGAAGATATGGACCGTGAAGCCACAATCCGGTTAGCCATCAAGTCATTGCTGGAAGTCGTCCAGACAGGTGCTAAGAACATTGAAATTGCCATCATGGCCCCGGGCAAGACCATAGAGATGCTACCAGTCGAGAATATCGAGACTTATGTCAAGACTATCGAGCAAGAGAAGCAAGAGGAGGCCGCTAAGAAGAAGACTGGCCGAACGCCAGGTACGGGTAGCGCAGCCATCCTGACTAGAGAGCGGGAGGGCGGTAGCGACTAGGCGCATACTGGTAGGACGGTTAAGGTTTAATGAAGTTAGTAGAACAATCACGGCAATCGCGGGTCTCGTAACAGAGCACCCCTTCATGATAGATGATGTATAACAACGATTTGCTGGATTGCATTGCTTCCTGTTGCGTTTCTTTATGTTCATTGGTCTCGTAATGTCTAAACATGTGGTATCATATGAAGTTCAGTCGCTCCGAAAATGTCGTCTGCTCCCTTCTTATTTTTGGTGCCTCTTACACCTCCCATCCCCCTTCTCTCCATTAGCCTCGGAAGGTTGCCGGCTGAACCTCAACATCAAATTTCAACTGCTCATCCAAGCTTCGAACCCTCAGGCTGTAAATCAAAGATGGACCTAGGATCACCCTTCTGCTTTATCCGCTCGTCCTTCAACATACGATTGTCCATCCTAGCGTCCTCACCCTCGATCCTGAGCGCGGGTTTGGGCGTGACGGCCTCAAGAACGAAATGGTTGTCGCAGTGGGGGCAGTACTCGTCGGCCTCCTCGAATTCCTGCGCGTCCTTCCGGAAGCATTTTCGGCATTTCTTGCAGGCGAATGTCATCTCGAGGGTCTGCAGGAGCTCGTGCGATTCTTGCTCGTGGTGGCATTCGGCGCAGTCGAACCATTTTTTACCTGGAAACGGTAAGTATGTAGGGAGTTATTAGAAGGGGGGAAGGGAGCAGGGGAGGGAAGTTGTTGGTATAGGAGGAAAGGGGAAGAGAAGAAGAGTATGCACATACAGCATGGTGACCTGATCGACACTTGCGCGTTTAGGATATGTTTGCTATATACTTCTCTGTTAGCTCAACTCAACTCAACTCGACCTCGTACTTCCTTCTTCAAAGAAGTCGCGTTGGTGCATGGATAATTATAATTAGGCCAAGTAAGGAACAAAATAAATACAAGTATCGTCGTTTTGCAAGCCCGGGGAGCTAGGATTGAACGAAATGCGAAAATGTATCAAAACTTACCACATGTTCGCGACTTAGTAGAGATAATACTTGCCGATAGTAGGCAGGTAGGACGGTAGGTACAGATATAAACAACAGGCAGACAGACCGGCAATACTTTGGCGCGTCTTCACGAAATTTTGGGTTTGGTGGCGTATAAGGTCAAATCGAGTATCGGGAACGGGATGATTACTAACCTGCATAACTCCAAGGTCTTTAGTGCGGGGTGGAAGGCTAGGTACTTAGGTAGCTGAAGGTTTAGTAGGGTAGGTTATGCCCCGCTCTAGGTAACAGGCAGGTTATCAACGCGATAGGCTTTACCTCTATGAATGTGAATGGTTGTCAAAACTATAAATTAAGTCATTCTACTCTTTTCTGTATTCTTCATTAAATTATAGTCTGGTTTTTCTTAGTTAGGCCTTTTCCTTAGAAATTTCTCGTAATTTAGAGAGCACAAGTCTCTACCATTCGTGGTTGGTCACGGTGTCTGGTCACAAAACCCTGCGATACGTGAATGGTGAAGGGAGTTATAAGTTGTGTTATTAGGTTCCAGAGTCTTCTTCTTCTTCCCCCTTTTCTTTAACTGAATTCCATGTAAGTAATGATGGAACGGTGTATTTTCATGCCGTTGTGAACCTCATTCCCTAGAACATAACGCCGAAGACACCCATAACAATATTGCCCATTCACCTATTCGCATTGTACAATGGGAAAATCCTTCCACCGCACACCCGCAGTGCCATACCGCAAACGTCAAGACTTGCACTTCTTCAGTCTTGCTTCCCTTAAAGAACTGTACACCGGTCGACTCTTGGACTCTCAAAGCAGTGCAGACCCAGACAGCTCCACGAGCATCTTCCGGTCTTCGTTATGATCGCGCCAAGAGCCAAGCCACTAGAGGAAATAGAGAAACCCCATCTCCAGGTAGAAGGTGTCTAGCGGAAGCAGTTGAATCTGCCAAAAGACTATATATCAAAGAAATTTCAAGTGTTAGTTTCTTCTATGCAAATCCTACCTTAAAGTGGTGTAGCGATAGTAGGAAGAAAGTGGTGAGATGGCGGTAGAGGGTGTGAAGACAGGAGAAAAAGGAATTAAACTCCAAGGGACGTAAGGGGAGGGAGGTAGGAAGGCAAAACATACAATCCGCCATGGTCCTCTGTGAACGCCGTGGCGACTAGCGTTGACGCTCGTGCCGAAGTGTCGGCCACCAAAGCCCTTGGAGTAAAACAGTGGCATTTTTGGTCCAGGTCTTGTTGTTTTATGTGTGTGTAGGTAGTATAGGAAGCTTGGATGGAGTTCTTGGTACGATTGCTCGTGTAGTTTTTGCTTTCTGTAGAGGCGACATGTTAGTTTTCGAGCTATAGTAGGTAACCTAGATCGTTGCTGCTGCGCGGATAGCTAGGTTATATAATTAGAGAACATACCTTTGTTCTGTTGTGCAGTACAGATTAATCGCAATTCAATGCTCTGGGTCTGTTCACGGGTAGAGAAAAGAGAAGGATGCCTGTTTTGTAGGAGATGCTAAGGCAATCGTATCAGGAATTTATATCTTCGTTCAGTTTCTAGCTAAGTCTAGGTCGGTTAATCAGGTGTTGCTGCTCTTGTGAGTTGAACAAGAAAAGCTTGGTGGGAGTGGCAGGTGGCAGTATGACAACAAGACAACATATACGTCATATGGGGGAAACCACATCAAGATTGCGACTGCGATGCCATTGTGCCAAGACGCCTAAGAAGTTGATCGTTTTAGGCACTAAACACCACGCTGATTGGCCTGGTCTAGGGCTTGGCAGTAGATCCGATCAATCAAACTGCATCTGGGACTTTATTATAGAGTTCTCTACAGCAGTATATTGCTCTCGGTAGACTTGGCTTCATGGAGAGCATGTTCATATGCTTTGCTTTAATTATCAAAGAACTACTACTTATTTAGAGAATACATAACGGATCGTCAATCGTACTATTAAAAAACACCTTTGAAAAAAGGAGATGACAACAAACTATGTCTATGTACGCAAAGATCGTGGAGGTTAGCTAGGGAAAGTTTAAGCCAGCTTATGGAAAATTGACATTACCAAGCCAAATTTATTTCTCGTCATGTGTTCCTATCAGTAGGGAAAATGTGCGCATCCGTCGCTTCATCCTTTCGACTCTTTCGTCTTTTGCGCAGCAAGTATAGCGGACTCGAAGATCTCTACAAAATCCAGACAATCCTGGTAGGTGTTGTAGAGAGGTGCAGGCGCGACTCTGACGACGTTAGGCTTCCTCTCATCCACAATCACACCATGCTCCTCTAAAGCGGCCATTGTCGGGCCCAACAACCGGTCGTCTAGCAAGAGGCTCAATTGAGCGCCTCGCTGGTCGGGGTCAGACGGCGTGATACATCGGAAAAGCTTCTGGGCTTCGTCCGACATGACAGAGAGACAGGACTCCAGGAATGCCGTCATGCGCCTAGACTTCGCTCGTACGGCAGACATACCCCCAACAAGCTCGAAGACTTCAAGCGACGCAGTGAGGCTCGTTATGTCGAGAATGCTAGGGTTGCTCAACTGGAACCCGGCGGCTCCGTTTACGGGCTCGAAAACGGTATTCATCTGGAAGCGAGTCGCTTTCTTGTTGCCCCACCAGCCTAAAAGCTGGTTACCAGAGGTATTCTCGGATTCCCCGTCTGGAACTGCGGTCGGGATCGCGCTATTCCGTGAGTGCACGAACGCACCGCCTATACAACCCGGACCGCCATTTAGGTACTTATAGGTGCACCATGCCGCGGCATCTACATCCCAGTCATGGAGGGAAAGAGGCACGTTGCCCACAGCATGTGCGAGATCCCAGATAATGAAGATTCCATGCTTGCGAGCATATGCTGTTATTGTCGGTATATCCAGAAGCTGGCCGGTGTAGTACTGGATTCCCGGCAATAGAATAAGCGCCGTGTCTGCCGCGTGCTTTGATATCACAGCCTGGATATCATAAGTGCTCACAGCAGGATGGTCTGTGAAGGGCGACTTGATGGTCACCATGGAAGTTTCAGGATTCAGACCATGGTGCTTGATTTGGCTCAGCACGGCAAACTGTCACGACTTATTAGCCTTCTCAGTTCTATGCTGCCATAACGTGACACCTACGTGATCGCTGGGGAATGCTTTGCTCTCCAAAATGATCTTGTGCCGGCCGTTGGGGTCTGGGCGGTAGAAAGCGGACATGAGTAAGTGTAGATTTGCAGTCAAGGTCTGCATGACAGCAACCTCCGTCTCTTCCGCGCCAACTAGAGGAGCCATCATTTTGGCGGCCCGATGATCTGCGTCGAGCCATGTGGGCAGAGGGGAATCGTCAAGTGGCTTGAAGTGTCCTTTAACACCTTGCGTTGCCCACGTCGCAAGATATTGCTGGATGCGGGTTACCGCCCTCTTCGGTTGCAACCCAAGGGAATTTCCGCATAAGTATGTGCATGGCGTTGTTTCATCGGCATGCGCCTCATTGCTACGATCTACGGAGTTCTTCGTTAAGATATTGCTCTCGAGAGGGCGTCTTGGGAGAACAGAAGAAGGCAAACTATCTCACCGCCTGGCGGAAGCGTCTTTCTCTTGACATCGGCTTTGGTCGGTATGTTAAATTCGTCTCTGGCGTGACGGAGCTTGTCCTCTCTATCGAGAAGTCCAGCTTCAATGCGGGGATCCGAAAACCGGGAAGGGCCGGCCGGAGTAGTCATGGCCAGAAAGGTTTCTCCTAACCTAGTGCTATAATCAATCACTCTGGGTCGGGATACTTATCTCGCTATCAAACTGGAAGTACCGTCCTCCTAACTGTGACGGCGTTGTGTTAAGCCCGGTAGGAGTTATGGGTGAGTTGTTTATTGCAAGTGGCCAGTATGAGGCAAGACGGGGACTAGAATTAACGGCCTTGACTCGTCCGTTACCTTAGCTCCTTGTATGACAATACGGTTGTATTCCGAGAAGCTCCACCCCTACAAAGGTGGGGGTTGAGTGAATTCTCAAGTGGTGGAGCTGAGATTGAAATACCCGGCCTTCCACACGCGTATGCCGGAGGTATAATGTAGCTCAGTAAGCATGTACCGATGTCTACGTACAGCTGTAGTCTCAAGATATGAAATACTTATCTTCTTGATACTGGGACTGGTGGCTGCTCACAGATCACAGATAATGTAGCTGGGCATTTATTAAGACCGCCGAGAATGATCATGATGATCATTGCCATAATCAATCCCTTCTCCATCAACTATACACACAAACGGTGCCTCAGACGGTCTCGTTGACTTTTGTGTTGTGCAGCTCTCGGGAGACACTTCATGAAGGCCGCGTCGAGTCAAGCTTTTCAACAAGCTTTTCGACGCAAGCCGTCACACCCGGTGCATATGGAGTTGGCACGGCAGGGTGGGCGATCACGTCTGCAGTGCAACGCCGGGTTTTCGTGACTTGCATCTGGTCTGTTACTCCTCCGCAAACTATACCTTACAGATAGAGCAAATCGTCGCCGATGGTGTGCAATTCAGTTCATGACAGACGAGCAATTTGTTTTCCCAATAAGCCGAGGAGCATCTTATTAATTAGCTCTGCTTCATTTGTGATGATCATTAGTGATAAATCATAACTATTTTTTGACAACTCCAACTCGGATAAGTTATGTCGCAAGCTGGCAGTCGTATACGGCATTGCTTCGCCATGGATTGGAGCTGTTTTTTCGAATAACTCGGCTCCAACGTTTGAATTCGTGTTGGGAGAGATGGGATAAAAATGGGAATCGATGGGGATTTACTCACGGCCTTGGGGGTTGCTGGATAGGTACACGTGTACCAATCCAATGTCTCTCATTTCGTGCGGTATTGGAATAATGTATGCGAACTACGTTCCCCAGATTCATTGCTTCACCTCAAATGCCGTTCCTATTTTTTTCTATTCTCGGGTACTCCAAATAGGAGACGTTTGCTTTTGGAGTCACAGGGAGGTGAGGTTGCCCCAGCCTAAGACGGCAAGCCTAACATAAGGAAAGTCACGAGCTGGATTTAGCTCATCACAGATGTGTCGGACGGGTACCTGGCTGGGAAGCGGTAAGGGGAAAACAGACCGAGATTGTTGCCGATGAGATGTCGTCTTCCTGTATCTTAGCTAATTGTTAAGTACTAGTTATGTAAGAACGTCAAGTTGCATGGAGACATGGCAATCTACTATAGGCGCTGCTACAATGTCGCAAGTATTGCGAATGATGATGGAAATTAATTGCCATCAAACAACAGTCTCGAGGCCGCCCGGTCAGTAGTTCCAGTGGGCCGTAAACGGCTATGCTGTACCTGTCGTGCAAAGAGATTGCATGTTTGTAGTGGAATAAAGGAATGGACAGCATCAACCGGTGAGAAGAGTCTGTCATCCTCGTGATGTTTGTTTTGAGGATTAATTCTACAACAAGTTTTACTGTTGAGACATCCAACTGACTCTGTTCACTAACCTCAATTCTTGTCACGATAGAAGACGGGTCTAGCGTAAGGTACCTTGTGTAGTTTAGGCGCTGTTAGGGCTCTAGGTACACCGTCTGGCAGTAAGGTACTACCACCTAGGTACTGTACAATGCTACTATGTATGTGCAGCATCGCTACAGCATATTTGCAGCATAGCAGACCGTCGTCTAAGCAGGGGTTGAACGGAATCTGCGCAGAAAATCTGGGGTTACTGTTTGTCCCCATTCTTCTAATTCCCCAGGTCCGCCCAGGGGCCAGAAACGTAAACCCTCCCGGGAGAACCCCAGTGAGGGGCCTTGAAAACGATGACCATCACGAGGCCTATTCACCCCGTCTAATTCTGTCTGGCGTTCAATCGGGCTTGTGGGCGGGTATGAGATGGATATGAGATGGGTATGCGATGGGGCTGAGTGGCACTACGATCAAGTAAAATGGGGGTAATAGAATGATGCGAAGGGGTAATGGAAAACTCCAAGGAGCGAGTTGAAGCGAATTTTTCATTATTTGTTAGTCAACGAAAGTCAAGGAATGACGGGGCCGGGCCACGGTTACAGTGTTGGCACGGTCCGGATCGCCCAGCGGCGGGTTTCGCTGGCCAGGTCCTGGACTCCTAGACTCCTGGCCAAGCTCAACAGATTTAGCTTGTCAAAACGCGGGGCACGACTACTGAACATTCTGAGGGAATGTATGCGCCTGCGCTGGATGGGAATAGTAACAAGGTAGTCACCCGCTTGCTGATGCACGCCGGGATGCCGGCTTGCACCCCAGCCATGCCCGAGGCGGACAAGTGCCAATCCGCCATAGTGCCTCCGAAATCATCACACGATCTTCTCGGATTTTTGCCAGCTTCCAGAACCACCGTTCCCACGGTGTTCCCTCGTCCTTCTGCTCGTCCTATGATATTCGCCCTCCCTTCCACCCACCTGAGATGCGCTCTTTTGATTCGATGTATATTGTGAAACTAGGTACGAGATTAAATAACTGTAGGCATTGGCTGCATGGACTTTTGAAGAGATTATGCATTAGATCATTCTAAGAATATCCAGGTACCTCTGATGCAAAAGGAGCGGTCCGCAAGCAGAATCATCACGGTAGAACAAAGATTACCTTTAGTCAATATATTTTCCATCTATTGAGTTCCATGGTACTTGTAGATGGGTAACAGAAACCGGGACAGCTAAGGTACTCACCAGCAGCCGAGTCACCGCATTGCTCCTTCAGCACCGGGGTTCCTAAACCGAGATGTCTCACATCAGATACTGACAGACCTAGGTACTATTCTATGTACTTGTCTTCTTCTCTTATTATTTACTGCCCGATGGTATTACTATACATTCAGTCACGAGGGAGGGACCCTAGCAGAAACTTAGGACTGGTCGGTGTTAACATGTAACTATTAAAGGTAAACACAGCCTCATCTCGCCTAGTCCGGGCTCACCTAGCGTGTATTTTCAGCTTGGACAGGCTAGAGTCAGGTACCTCACATTCTTAACCTAGTGTTGTAAGCAAGCGGCTATTCAAGGCATCACATTCTGAACTGTTGAGTGATACTAACCCAACATGCCTCCCCGAATCTGCCATATTAACCTATATGGGCAATAAGTGCTTGGTGAATTGCAGCACGCCTTTTGCAATTCACCACTGCAGTAGCTGTAGCCGGTACTCCAAGCCTCAAAACTGAAGCTCGCCATATCTGCCCAAGACATACTTCCAAGGTTATATGCTTAAGCTCTGAAGATTTGACTTTTACCTTGAATGTAATCTAACTCAGTAACTTGTGGAAACTTGAGGAGCTTTTCACTTCCTTGGGCTTCATTGCCTGAAGTTTAACTTGGTTCTGTTATCCATTTGGGCATAAAGGTACTGCTGTATTCTGTAGGCAGAGTGTTTAGGCAGTCCACTGCAGGTATAGGGTGGTACCAACCTACAATCCATTAATACTGGTGGAGATATTCAGGTACCGGCCGGTCGGGGCCAATTATAACACAGAGTGTAGCCCATTTCAGTTAGTAACAGCTGCAAGACGACCCTCACTGCCCGTCACCGTCGAGCGAAGGTTTTTTCTGTGTTTTTTTCTGGTTGATTCCGGTGCTCCGTGTGACGTACGGTATTACGTCTTGTGAACCATCGCCCAGAGCCCTCCCGCCAGGATTGTTGGTAATAATACAGTAAAAAGAATGAACTTGCATTCTCTCGATCGGAGCCAATGACTTAATCAAAGGTACTGTACTTGGGTAAGATACCTATGTTGGCTTCTCACAATGACACTTCCCGTTAGATCGACTGCGTGGGAGCGGCTTTGACGATTACATATAAAGAACTCGTGATCCCATTGTCATTCCATTGCCCACTCTACGTTCCTAGGCCTGGTCACTTGACAGCTTTCAATTTGCCCTCGATTTGAATTTGCTTGTTTGTTACTATGGACGAAACAAGAACGTGTTAGCAAAACGTCAATTATTGGCTTACACGAATCCCCAATCTGCATCTGGTACCTTTTCGTTGAACCCACTTCTTTCCCTCGTATCCAATTAGTTCCCTCGAGCACTCTATCGAAGCTCTGGTCTGGCCTATACCTATACAAAATACAGCCACTACAAGCGGACCTAGAGTACAAGGACACCTCAGGTGATAATACCCCGTGTAAGCTCCCCGTCTCGAGTCAGCTATTCGTTCACCTTGAAGTCCATGTCCCAATTATAATTCGCGGCACTGTACCTACATTGATCGTCATATGTACCGGTACATGCAATTGTACCTGGATACTGAGAAAATAGGGCTGGGCTGTGTGTGTGGTTTCCTAGCGAGTGTTCGCCAGCGCTGCGCACACTGCCGATGGTCCACTTCAAACTTGGTAGCCACGATCACCTCAGGGTTCCCAGTGCCATATAAAATCACACGTTGCCAGATCCTGAAAACACTTGAATATTCTAACCTATATAACAGACAGACAGACACAGAAACACACTCTTATATACATACAATCCCGAATTGTCAGACTTGCATCATCTTGACAGTTAAACCTCCGCGCTCATACTTTATCACAGTAATCTACCGTTGGTTCCTGCAGCTGGAAGCTGATAAACTTTGAACCCTACATATCAAGCATAATATAGTTGCCTGACCTCCCGCCGCCCTATCGACCCGTTGGCTTGTACAACCAGGGCAAGAAGCATATTCACCCGGATCTTCTCCAGATTCGCAATTCTCTTCTCGTATTGTGGGCCACCGTTCCTATCGTTGGCATCCCGGCACAGCAGACTCCCGGGATAACTTGTCCCGTTTCTATAGATCGCCTTCTGTTGGTAAGTCTTCATCGTCCTTCAGCCTGTTTGGTTTTGATTCCGTTTCGCGGGAGAACGGCTTCCCACGCATCCCCTTGGTGTTACCATCCCCCCGGGCCCAACCCAGCAGCGAGGCAATGAATACCCAATCTCACACGGGAATAAACTCCATCACCTTGACGCTATACCCCTGACCTCACTTGTTGTTTTCGTTGCCCCTATTTAACTTTCTGCGAGAGCTGCATATGTTGTTACGCGGCTTGTATAACCCGTCAGGATGATCCCTTGGGGCATGACTACCTATTTCCCCATGGTAGTCGTTCAATTAGCTCCATTGTATCATTACCTACTGAAACTTCCTCATCCTACACTCCCCACTTTCAGTATGAAGAGGAGAGCGGTCACAGCAGAACACCAATTCCATACGCCATTGGGTGATCCACCACCAGTTAAAAAAGTGCATACACACAAATATATATATATAGCAGCTTGCTCATTTACCCTTTCATAACGCCGCTAATCGCTCCATATTCACCCTCGAGTTTGATCTCATACACACCCTCTTTTTCGTACCATTCTCTTGAACTCCGTTACTCTATCAACCGGCCCCTTCGTCTCGACCATGGTTGTCAGAACGTCGACCTTGCAGACATCTGACATGGTTTTAGACAGGTTTCCTGACTATACAGAGCCTTTAGAATCCCTAGGAGGGTTTCGGCACAAGAACGAACCCATGGCTTCTGGGGATTTAGCTCCGGCAGAGGCTCCAGCCTTAGCTCATAAGCTGCTGAGCAAGGTTAAGAACGAGGAGCCTAGCCGCCATCCATCACCGCAGCCAACCCATCTTACTGTCCCGCTCGGTATAAATGGACATAATGGGGTTAATGGCCACAATGGACATAAGGTGTTAAGATCAGCCACAGTAGGCTATATTGCACCAGAATTCACAGGAAAAGCAGAACAGATGAATGCGGGTAAGCTCGACTAATTCCGCCGGTAACCCCCAGCCTCCACATGTTCTTACTGACGGGCCATAGTCAAGGAGATCATCACGAAACAAGACTGGATTCCAGCGTCACATGTGGACGATCAGATATCATGGTTCTACAATGAACTGGGCATTGACGACGTTTATTTCCAAATGGAAAGCGTCGACGTCATTGCCACAAACATCACCTCAATGTATGCTGCCAAAATTGCAGCCCATGCCCGCATAGATAAACGCGAGGAGATTCAGCTCGACATGGAAGCCGTAGATCATGCCATATACATCGACACAAGTGTCCCCGGACTTTCGAATCTGAAAGGTCCCCGGTACGAAAACAGACTGGAAGGAAAGTACCTCGATCACTCAGATCCCGACAAGAGATTCCGGGTTGAGACCTTCCGCTCACCCGTCTCCTTGTCCAACAGCTCGGCCGGTACTTCTCTGCGTTGCTATTTCGTGTACCAATGTCAATTTGTGGATTCGAGGCCGGACCCCGACGAGACTCGTCTCGAGGTGATCAGCGACAGAATGTTCCTCACCAAGGCGACAAAGAACACTAAATTGATATATCACGACATCATCAAGCTGGCCGTCAGTCGTACCGGACCAGTCATTGAAGTATTCGACATTGAAGGCTCGGAAGAGAAGCGTCTCGTGGTGGCGTTCCGTGGCCGAACAGCCCGTGGTCTTTTCAGTGCCTTGAGCGATCTATACCACTACTACGGCGTCACTAGCTCCCGGAAATACGTGGAGCAGTTCTCGAACGGCATTACGGTTATGAGTATCTACTTGAAGCCGGCGACAAACCTAGAGACCAAGGTCATGCCCATCGAACAATCGATTCACCAGATCACCAAAGAAATCTCGCTCCTGTACTGTCTTCCGCAGAACAAGCTTCATCCCCTGTTTGCCTCTGGGCAGCTGAGCCTCCAGGAAACTGTCTACGGCCATTGCGTCTGGGTCTTTGTCCAGCACTTCTTGAATCGTCTTGGCCCAGAGTACACATCGATCAGAAATGCGCTGAACGCTACTAACACGGCACACGCTGAGATGCTCTCCAAGTTGAAGCGCCGTTTGCGCACGGAGACCTTTACTCCGGATTACATCCTCGAGATCATCTCGTCCTACCCTGAGCTGGTCAGGTCCCTGTACGCAGCCTTCGCTAGCATTCACCTAGCCGTTGGCCCCGGTTTTGAACGACACCTCATTGCGCCAACCCCTTCGGTTGACATCCTCTCTGATGCCCATCTGAAGGAAAAGATTAGCCGCGAGGTGACTAATGAACACGATGAGATGGTCATGACAGCGTTCCGCATCTTCAACAATGCAGTCCTTAAGACAAACTACTTCACGCCGACTAAAGTGGCACTCAGCTTCCGCCTTGACCCGAGCTTCCTCCCAGAATCAGAATATCCCCGCCGTTTATATGGCATGTTCCTTGTCATCAGCTCGGAAGCACGTGGTTTCCACCTCCGGTTCAAGGACGTTGCTCGGGGTGGCATCCGAATCGTAAAATCTCGAAGCAAAGAAGCCTTCAGTATCAATGCAAGGAATCTCTTCGATGAGAATTACGGTCTCGCAAGCACCCAACAGCGCAAGAACAAGGACATACCCGAGGGAGGCTCCAAGGGTGTGATCCTGCTTGACGCTAAGCAGCAAGACAAGACCTGTGAGGCATTCGAGAAGTACATCGACAGCATCCTAGACCTTCTGCTGCCCGCCCAGACGCCTGGCATCAAGAACCCTGTGGTCGACCTCTATCATAAAGAGGAAATCTTATTCATGGGACCTGATGAGAACACAGCCGACCTGGTCAATTGGGCCACCGAGCATGCGCGGGCGAGAGGGGCGCCCTGGTGGAAGTCGTTCTTCACTGGAAAGTCGCCGAAGCTAGGTGGTATCCCGCACGATGCGTATGGCATGACCACTTTGTCTGTTAGGGAATACGTCAAAGGCATCTACCGCAAGCTGAACCTCGACCCTTCCACCGTCAGGAAGATGCAAACTGGTGGCCCCGACGGCGACCTGGGAAGTAACGAAATCCTCTTGAGCAACGAGAAGTACACTGCCATCGTGGATGGTTCGGGTGTTCTGGTTGATCCGAATGGCATCGACAAGCAGGAGCTGTACCGCTTAGCCAGGAACCGCGCCATGATCTCTCATTTTGATATTTCCAAGTTGTCCAAGGATGGGTATCGGGTGTTATGCGATGACTCCAACATCACGTTGCCCAATGGTGAGGTGATTAATAACGGAACCTCCTTCCGTAACTTCTTCCACTTGAGAGACTCCGACCTGGCCGACTGCTTCGTACCGTGCGGTGGTAGGCCCGAGTCGATCGACCTCTCGACAGTCAACAAGCTCATCAAAGATGGCAGAAGCAAGATACCCTATATTGTCGAAGGTGCCAACCTGTTCATTACACAAGATGCTAAGCTGCGGCTTGAGGAAGCCGGATGCGTCCTCTTCAAAGACGCGTCAGCCAATAAGGGCGGGGTCACGTCATCATCACTTGAAGTACTTGCAGCCCTAAGCTTTGACGATAAGGGATTCGCAGAGAACATGTGCTGCAATGACCGAGGCGAAGCACCTGAGTTCTATAAGGAGTACGTGAGACAGGTACAGAAGACAATCCAAAGCAATGCCCGGCTGGAATTTGAGGCCATCTGGAGAGAACACGAACAGACCGGCGTGCCTCGCTCTGTGCTCTCAGACAAGCTGTCTGTTGCTATTACAGAACTTGACGAAGAGTTGCAGCAGTCTGATCTGTGGTTGAACGAGAAGATCCGGCGATCGGTACTAGCGGACGCTCTGCCTAAGCTCCTCATCGACAAGATTGGACTCGATACGATCATCAGCCGCGTACCGGACGCGTATCTTCGAGCCATCTTCGGAAGTTACTTGGCCTCACGATTCGTTTATGAGTTTGGCAGCAGCCCGAGCCAATTTGCTTTCTATAACTTGTAAGTCTTACTCAGGTTTTTCGGTATGGACTCTTGTAGAACCAGACTAACTAACCGATCTCCACAGCATGTCTAAGAGAATGGCCCAAATGGCAGATTGATGCATTTGCGGTTCATAGCGATAAACAAAAGCGATTCCCGGGTTATAAATTACGACAAGCAGTATCTCTTTAAGGTTCGTGTTTATTCAGAACATATTGGGGCTGAGCTGCTTCGTCTAGTATTTTTCTTCATGAATGGCGTTGGCGGACAAAAATGGGAACCCTAGATAATTTCCGGTTCCTAAGCAAATCGGGATGAAAAAAATCCATATTATTCTATGAATGACCGAAGCGTTATATTTAATACAATATCAAGAAACAATTGCGCGCACTCGTTTTATTACTATCATCAGCGGTTCCCGATTTTTGCACTCATCTGACTCTTTGAGTAAGTAAGAATATAGCTTGGTATCAAACTGATGGACAAGATACCTGCTACGACGTGTCGAATTGGGCACTCATTGACACTACCGCAGATGCAGGTGCAGCAGATGCGGAGAAGGCAGCAAGTCTAATCGGTGATCTACGAGCAAGCAGGCCGGGGTACAGCCGTCACCTGCCGCTTACGTATCGACGTCGGTGCATGGCAGACCCCGGCCTGTCGTGGACCTGCAAACATTACCTATGCTGTACAAACAAAATTCGAGGCCCTGGGACGTCTGTCGGTTGTCTTTGTGCCGAAGTCTTGGATTGTGCCTTCCTTTTCTTCTTGTTGCATGCTCTGGCTCTTGGTCGTTTTTGGAAGGGCAAGTGGTGCGTAAGCAATGTATTTTACTTGCCGTACCTACCTACTTGCTATTTTCAATCGATCCGTTCCCTGTTAATACTACCTGAGGTACCGTACAGGAAGGTTGAAGGTGAATAAGACAGCATCGATGGCAGGGCCTATTTCAATGGAAACAAGTTTTCGTGGGGTAAGATGGGGAACGCAAACCGCTCAGATTCTTCTAACCTCAGGTAGTTGGTTAAGGTACAGCATGCATGGGCATTAACACTCGCTCTCCCCACTTGACGATGGCATGTCAAAGATATTATCCATCCATCCTTAGAATTACATAACGATTCTCTTAGTCTCATTACAGAACAGTAACATCATAGAAAACAAAAAACCAATCCCTGTGCAGGCAGTTCTAGAGTTGAGCCGAGCATTTTGAATTGAATAAAAAAAATAACATTCCAAGAATCTTTTTTTCCCCAATAAACCTGCCCTTCCCAATTAAAATGTACACAGGCGGACAGGCGCGTTCATGGCCCCATCGATCACCCTTGGATATCCCAACCTAGCTATGTATATACCTTACTCATGATGTCCCATCATTCCTCTTTTGTACGACAATGACGCTGCTGCAAGAGCACGGACCCAACCTGCAAACTGCAGTTACCCTTCACACATACTTCGGGATGCGATATATCGAAACGTACATCCACGTTCAGGAGGCCCCTTGTTCCTTTGTGGGGGTGGAGGAGGGCGGTTAGGAGGTAATGATCTGCTGGGGTCTGGACTAGTCGGTGCGATGAAGGATGTTTGAGTCCTGTTCTCATGATACTTGACGTTATTATTTACTTCCTTCCTTGCCTGCTTATTTACCCCGTTTCCTCTCTGTGAGGAGGTTGAGCATCCTCTCTTGTCTCTTCTTACTAGAGATTGTTTGCACGAGAAGAGTACGGAACTGGCCGCCGCAGCCACCTAATCATTCCGTCATTCACTCACTCACTCAACTCACTCGTCCGCTCAAATACTCACCCAGCCGACGTTTCTCACAATTGGTTAGGTATGGGCAAAAGCTCACTGACCTTAACAGGTCTCCTTCAGCAAGCTGCTCTCTTCACCTCTCCGTTTTTGCCTTCTTCATCCGCAGTCACAACACCCGCACAATATAAAGAAGAAGTACCCAGCTGGCACCAATACGTTCGAGCCCCCTCTAACACCTCCATCGTCCGTCCGAAGAGGGTCCTGGCCGATTACACAAAGGGCAATATCCAAAACCCTGACGGACTTGTCACCGGCGGAGAGGTCACCGTCCTGACAAGAAATGATGCAGACTCCCAGGATATTCCAACGCTTGTTGTGGACTTTGGGCAGAATGTAGTTGGGCAGTTATTGATTGAGTTGGATGGCGCAACGAATGGCTCGAAGGCGGGTTATCCGGGATTGAGACTGGCTTTCTCGGAGGCGTTGCAGTATTTAAGTGATCGAAGCGATTATACGCGCTCAGATAGGGCTGGTGGGGTATGTTGTTTCTTTCCTGGGAATGTTTCATACTAATTTAGATGTGATATGAGTGCATAGGCTGATTTACTTGAACTATAGGACACACCCAAAATTGTGTATTCAGGGACGGACCAGGTAAGAGGGAATGCCGCTTGCTCATCACCTTCAACGAGATAGGCATTAGCTTATCCTCTGGACAGGTCGCAGTCAAGAACGATCCATACGTATGGGAAGACATATGGGGCTGCGAGTACGACGACCAAGTCTGCTCCGACGGCTTACATGGCTTCCGCTACACCCGAATCTCGCTAGACGCCCTATCGGAAGACGCGCCCTTCACATCTTCCGACGGCCAAGTGCGGATCAAATCCGTGAGCCTACGCTGGTCCGGATACCTAGGCACGCCCGACACATTCACGGGCTGGTTTGAGTGCTCAGACACAGACCTGACTCAATGGTGGTACGACGGCGTATACACAGCCGACATGGGCACCGACGTCTTCCGCGCCAACGATACTGAGCCCCGCGGCGCCAGAAGCGGTTCCTTGGTCGGCAAACTGGTCCTCCACGACGGCGCGAAGCGCGATCGCGACCCGTACATGGGTGACCTGGCGGTGGCGGGTCTGACGAGCTACCTCTCCCACAACGTGTCTGAAGCCTCTTTCAATGTCCTCGAAGATTTAGCTAAACACCAGCGCGCCAGCGACGGCTGGATCCCGCCCGCCAGTATCAACGGGTACACGCTGCCGCTGTTCGACTACCCGCTCTACTGGGTTACGTGCACATGGGACTACGTCTTCTATACGGGGAATATGTCCTACTTGAATGCGCACTACGGCGTCATGGCTAGGGTCCTGGATACTTATTACCCTGCTCACACGGATACTTCCAAAAATCTGCTTGTTAGACAGAGTGGGTATGGTGATTACGCTTTCTTACCACGCGACGGCACGGTGGCGTATTATAACGCTCTCTATGTCCTCGCGCTGAACAAGGCAGCCGAACTAGCTGATCTGTCTTCACATTCAGCGGATGCAAAGCGCTGGCGCCAACGCGCAAACGCCACAGCGAAAGCGTTCCAGAAGGAATTCTGGGACCCCTCCGTGTCCGCATACCTCGACAGGAAATGCACTGGCTGCACCGCCCACGCCCAAGACGGCAACAGTCTCGCCATCATATCCGGGATCACAAACAGCAGCAACAACAGCACCCTCGCCACTTCTTTACTCTCGTACCTCTCCTCTTCCACATCCCGCGCATACGGGAACGCATTCTACGACCTCGGCGGCGAAAGTTTGGGGGAGGGCTTCTCGGATCGCGTGTACGCGTTTATATCGTATTTCGAGGGGGCGGCCAGATTCCAGAGCGACGATGCGGAGGGAGCTTTGGATATGATTAGACGAACGTGGGGATGGATGGCTGCGCAAGATCCGGGTGTTACGCATTGGGAAGGTATAGGAACGGATGGGGAGAAGTATGAGGCGCAGGATACTAGTCTTGCGCATGGTTGGTCTACGGGTGTTGTCCCGCTTCTGACGAATTATGTATTGGGCGTTACGCCTACGAAACCAGGATTTGAGGGCTGGAGGGTTGATCCTGTTGTCATTTCTTCTCCGTCCGATAGTAACGATAATAAGGGGGGTGGGAAGGGAGGGGCTGCAGGTGGTATTGACTGGGCTAGGGGCACGGTTCCTACGCCCAAGGGTCCATTGGCTGTTAGCTGGGACCTAGATGATGAGGGACAGGTTGTTGTAGTCGTGAACGCGCCGAAGGGTACGAAGGGTGTGGTCGGAGGGAAGAATTCGAGGTCGAAAGAAGTACAGGTTGAGGGCGGAGAGAGCAGGACTGTTACTTTGGTTAGGGCAAGTTAAACGTAACATGGGTGAGCGGTAGGAAGGGGAAAGGGATAAGAGGGAGCGATGATTTGGATTTATAGTATAAAGATGTGACCGATGAGATGACGAGACGGATGGCATAAGAGCGATGTCTTTATTCCATCTTTTTTTCTTTTTTGGAGTATATAATTTCGCATCATTTGTATGCCTGGTACTTGATAGTGGTGAAATCTACAGTCGTAGTGATCATCGTTGAGGGGGTTCAAATTTTCGTCCTTTTTACTCCTTCCTAGTGAATGTATTGTACAATTTTTTATACCTACTTACCCAACATACCTCCTTTATCACAAAGTTTAAAAGAAACCGGATTCACAACCAGGACCAGATAGATAGATAGACAGCATAAGACTAAATAAGTAGATGCTCAATACACCTAGCGAGTCTATTAAAGCCATATTCTTCATTAATGCTGCTTTCTGCTGTTGTTACATACATACACGTTTCTATTTACCTATACACAAGTCCGTCTCGATCTAGTCTAGTCCGGCCTGAGAACGTTGGTGATTATTTATGTTTATGAGATATGATGATATCGTGAAAACCCTCACCCGGGGACAACGACTTGACTTGGCCGATGGGGATATTCGTACAAAACGCCTTTACAGCCAATCCGGGTTTGTTTGTGGGAGCGACGGCGAGGCGAGGAGACAGGGCAAATTCGCGTGCTCTACCGCCTGCCCAGACCCCATCTGAATATTCTGTCTTGGATTTCTTCCCACGTCATCGGCTTCGCGCTGAAACCAGGGGCATCGGCTTCTTGTATTACGACTGTCGGAGCGCCGCTGCCCTTTCCTTCATTCTGTACGAGGCCACCAACAACGTTTCTCGCGACGCGACGGAGGTCATGGACGGTCAACTTCTCGATATTGTGGCACATCTCGTGAACGGGCACCTTGCGTCCATGAACCTGCACCTGTCTGCCTAGATCCTCCAACTCGACCATGCGACTCTCGAGATTCATTAGTAGACTTGATCGCAGCTGGTTCTTGGCGCGTTGTACTTCGGTTTCGCCGAGTGCTGAGAACCCGGTGTCTAGAGTGAGTGCTCTCAGCTCTTGACACATGACGTCTAGCATGTGATGGGTGCGGCCTGGCAGGCATAGGGCGGAGATGCCGAACAGACCGGAATCAGTATATGAATGGTTGAAGGCCATGCAGTTCTCCACCCACGCATGCTGGTTTAATACGTTGGTGTACAGACGAGAATACATGCCCTTTCCGGGGCCACCAGCCGAGAACGAGCCACCGCCTCCAAGCAAAGTGTTTAAGGCGGCAAGTGCGTAAATATCCTCGGACGCTATGGGCAGTCCTTCGAATGCTATGTGAATGTGGCTGAAGGCCGGCTGCATGAGGTTAGCAGATGGCGGCTGAGTGGGGAGTGACATGAAGCCGCCTGTATAGTGTGCGGGGGCGGAAATATCTTCAAGTGTTGGTATTAAGGATGAATTGGAGGCGGCGGAGTTCTTGCTTGTGGAGCTGGTGAGATTTTTGAAAATGGGAAGTTTAGAGAGGAGGCCGGAAGACTGCTCGCTCGAGGTAGAAGAGGATGAAGCGGAAGATTGGGTATCGACTGAGGATAGAGAATCTATAGATGTTTCTGAGCCAGATCTTGATAGCAATGGTGCACCCATGCTCTTCATATCACCGAAGAACTCGGTCGCTAAGCGCACGGCTTCGGCATGGGGCACACCAGCAAATGCCACAACCGTTCTCTCCGGTCGGTAGAAGACATCCCTATATGCCTTGACGACCGAACTGTTGATGTGCGGTATGCGTTCCCTGGGGCACAACAACGGGTTGCCAAGGGTATTGTCCTTGTAAGCCGCCATATGTACCAACTCGGGGATAATAAGTTCCGGCTTTTTCCATATTTCCGTGATCTCGTACTCAGCGGTGGCGAGCTCTTGTTGAACCTCCTCGTCGGTGATACGGGGATTTCGGATTGTGTCGGCGAGCAACTCGGTTGCGACGGGAACTGTGTTATTGAAGGTCGCAGCCTGGTACATGATGGACTCTCTTGAGGACACGCATTGTATATTTCCACCAAGAGACTCGACGACCTCTTGGATTTGCTCGCCCGACTTGTTGGTTGTCGACTTGAAAGCTAGACGGTCGACAATATGACTTAAGCCGCTTAGTTGAGGGGTCTCGAAGCGCGAACCAGCCTCGACGTAGACTCCTACGCCAGAGAAGGAGCCAGGGAGAGCCTCAGATGCGACGCGAACGCCATTTGGAAGCGTCGTTATTTGGTCAAGCTCGGTCGGTTCCTACAGGTCATTAGCCAAGTCAATCAGGAGTTAGTAAAAGAGTTCGACTAATTACCTTGGCATCTGGAACTTTGACAGTTGCGAAAGTGCGACTGTACTGCTTGAAGGGTTGACGGGCTATCCTAGCGCACTGGCGCGCAGGCGAGGCAAAGCCCCAGGATATGGACTTAGACGTGTAAGCGCGAAACATAACGGAATGGACTTGTGCGTCCAGTGTTAGTCCTACGCTGGGTCTATTCACAACGTCTGAAAGGGAGGGAGTTGATAGTGAGGCGATGACTATGGGAATGATGAGCCGAGATGACATTCTTATCACAAATCAATTCTTATCGGAAACACTAGTCTCTAAATGGCATAACACACGTCCGTATTTACCGGGTAGGCTCAGTCGGACACAGTGAATGGACCTGCAAATTGATACCACCTTTACTACCTGGTAAGCCATAAGCATAATACAGACCAATTCGATGCAAAAAAAAAAAAAAAAAATTTTACAAGATGTATTCAAGTTTTTTTTCTCTGAGAAGGTATGAAAGTCCAGTATAGTAGGAATAAATACTAAGAAAGATACCTGCAAGCTAAAAGCCTTTTAGATTTAGCACACCTCCCTAGCACAACTTCCCCTAAATGTATTGAATCTGGGACTCTCTTGCTGTTAGGTAGGCACCTATTAACATTTAGATAACATCGATCCATTACCTCACTTTTAGGATGCGAAGAATGGCATTCCTCCATCAGGGAATAGAGCGCCATCACGTCAAATGCGTGTATTATGTATGTTCAGCTACTCTCGGTTTTACCAACCTACACAGGCATCTTCTTACAGCTCCAGGGCTTGGCTTTCACTTATACCGCGGTTTGCCGACCTGGAGCGCGGACCTCTTAGTAAAGTGGCAGCTGCTCCGAAGCAGGTCGGCGGCGCATCAATATTTCCGCATCAGAATTTGGGAAAATGGATTCGTACGCGCTCAAGTTTTCTGGGCGCTCATTTCTATGCTTGAACTTGCACTCGTAGTCCACCAACAGACGCACAAGGATGGTCTTGATCTCGAGACTAGCTAAAAAGCGTCCCGGACATGTATTGAGGCTGTGCCCAAAGTTGAGGATCTGTCTTGCGTTGTCGAAAACTGATGCTTATAGGCCTGGCCCTTACCTTGGCGAAGATTGTAGCACCGGAAGCCGTCGAATTTCTCGGGATCCGACGTTACCTCGGGGTTGTTTTGGACGACGTTGGCTGCTATGCTGATCTGGGCGTCCTTTGGCAACACTGTGTCATCTGATTGTCCTTTACCTATCACACCGTAGCTTCATGCTGTGCTGTAACCTCTGCCCTCCCTCCAAACAAGGCTTCCAGGCTCATTCGCAGCGTTTGAATTAGGAAGGCTGCCCTCGCCGCAGTATTGGCATGGAAAGAAGGGACGATAGCAGGGGGTGTGAGTAAGCGATAATCGAGGCAATGGAACGCTATGCCGCTGGAGCACTCTAAATCTCGCTGTCTTCGGTCAATGAGTTGAACAAGTTCGTTCAAATTTCATATATAAATGGGTGGCAGCCTTGTCCCGCTGTTTCAATTTACCCCGTCTTGCCTGGTGACATATGTCTCTAACCTATTGTAATCGACCTTTACTCAGGAAACCTAGACTTAATGTCATAACGTGGAGACATAAACTTGCGATTCAAGCCACGTCTCCGCTTCGCTCTCTTCGCGTATAAAACGGGCTAGGCCCGTGTGACCTCCTTCACTTCCTAGAGTTTGTACACAGAGAGGAATAGGGCCTGTCTTCTCGGTGAACGGTTGGAGGTGGCGGAAGGGAGGTGGAATCTCGTGAGAAAGTAAAGGAAGTATTGATCAAGCTGACTGGTATAGGGGGTTTTGATGCACGTTTGTTTGGAAGCGTTCTCAGTCTGCCGTGAAGGAATGTAAGAGCTAAGCTGAAGGCATTATTGGTGTGACAGACCTGTTCGGTCAGGTACAGATAACACAAACTATTTCCAGCAAAACTCACAATAACGCTATTCCTGGCACATAGACAGCCCGCGAGGGATAGTTCGCAACTAGACATAACTAACCGGACTAAAAAGTGAACCCGACCCGATTTGAACGGATGACCTTCGGGACTGGAATCCGACGCTCTACCGCTGAGCTACGAGTCCTGACGATAATCACCATCCATATCGGCGCTCAGGTGGTTTTAGTTTCGAAGGCGAGAGCTCGTGAGCTAGGGACGGACTTGGTTTGGAGACTGAGAATGTGTGTAGTATAGCTGCTATTCATGTAGAATTGGGACAGCGTGGAGAACGATCATGTACTTGGGCGGACCGTGTCATTGTCAGCAAGGCCTACATACGGGCCCAGGGTAGAGAGCCAACAATGACTACCTAGAGACCTTAGGACCTCGCCAGATTTTGATATAATATCAGATACATACTTATCTATCATCTCCGTAGCTAGTCCCATAGGTCTAGACTTACTCACAACCAAGCCATTATATAGATGTCACCTTTCCATTCCGTCAGAGGCTATTGGTCAAAGTGGGGTGGAGAAACCGTCATTCACGTGATAGATAGGTAGTTGGGACAGATATATGCAAGCAAGAGCCAATGTGAAACATCACCACCAATTGAGACTTGGGTGCTTCTATAATAGGTGGATTTTATAGAGGTTTCTCAATTGTATGAGACACTTACTAATCAATGTTAGATTCTGTCAGTCATACTGGCGTCGTCTGCTACATTATATTATACGCTTTAATCAAATGGCTACGGAATGCATAAGCTTTCCACCCTTGACTCTGGACTGCCGGCCATATTCAGTTTAAGGTGCTCACTATGCTTACAGAGCAATGTTTGTTGAAACATGGAAAGCGACTGCAAAATCAATTCATGAAACTGATGGCGATTCGAGGGCTATCGAGAATATACTTGTTATCTTCCCTCCGTACGTTATGACGTAGTATCCAGAAGCACGTTGTTCAACGTATCCCAGGGTAGCGTACCGAGATTTTACCATTGATTACACCCAAGAGTCAGCAAGGAAAGGCCTTTGCTTCTAAATGATATTCTAGAAGGCAGGATCTTACTATTAGTTGAGTACATATTATTTATGCTATAAGATCTCATTAGTATGTATGCAGGATCAGTAAAGAGGAATCCGGTAAATCGTGTTTTTGCGATGCGCCAAGCAATGAGGACCAGGCAGCCGGCACATACAGGGCCTAGCACAGCCCATCCCGTAGAGTAGGTATACATAGGATGGATGGATGGATGGATCCAGCTCATGCGTTTCATGTTTGGTGAAACATAAGCGATGTTTATTTATATATTGACTGTGCACGTAACATGGACATGCCCAGTCCACAACAGCTATTAAAGAGCCTATCGAGTCCCAAGATCTGTATGCACGTATAAATATGTACAAGACATGCCTCATTTCCTGTCCAGGTAGATGAGATTGCCTATTGTAGATAGGTGCTTCCCATCTGAGGAATTTACAAATGTGGAACAAAATGTGCTGATCTTTGTTCGGACTAAATGCTGCACAAATAAATTCTCCGCAGATATGTTTGTCAATTTGCAGGGTTCCTCATTCTACCTATGGTCACCTATGCCTTATAACATGATCCTTATTGAGAGCCGGGCAAATATACATACGCATCGCATATGCACTGCTTCTAGTAAGCCAATATGTACGGCATACCTACACGTCCTGCACAGATATTGTTGTTTGTTTGTTCCAAGTTTTCACACCTGTCAGAGCTGTCGGCTGTAAATTATGTACAACCTTTTCAGGGGGTCATAAGAACACAAGCAAACGAAAGGTAGGCACACGTAACTGGTGTACAAAGGGTCCAGATTATGGATTATCTACATTACTACTGTATTATATCCTGCTGATCTTGCCTCTATTCAGTGATTTGTGCACATCGACTGAGCTAAAAAGGGCAAGGAAGAGAATTAGAGGGCCTTGGTTGCTTAGTAGTATGCTTTGTTGGATCTCTGTTCTTATTCTTTTAAGAAGGTTGTTGCTGTTAGCTGTGCATTCTCTTGATTATTTATTACCTTATGACATCCTGCAAATTTAATATCTGTCACCATGTGGAAGTCCTTTGGACTAATGGCGCAAGATATAAGATTAAGTATATTGTTATCTATCTACTTAATTTTCCTACCAAAGCTACATAAGGAGAATTGACATCTAGCAATGAGGGGTTCTAGTCTGTTTAATCAGTTTATTAATTTGGTATTTTGATACATAGTAAGTGATGAAGGAAGGACCTGAACCAAAGGCTTAACCAAGCTGATGAGATGGAGAGATCCTGAATGTCATGCAGTGGTATTGGTGGATTCGGACCCCTGACTGGTTGGTCCTTGGTCTGTCTTGTGAATGGGCCATCAAGCCATATTATTAGACGACCAACCTGTCGCCTCAGCTCGGTTGTTGTAATTTTCTAATAGTCTCTATTCTTCTTTCCTTTTGCTCTCACTTTTGTTTTCCTAGTTGATGAATTCGATTATAGCAGGGGAGTTTAGGGGCTTTCCTGATCTAGACTTGACCAATTGCCTGCATTGCATGTGCCGCAGTACCATTTCATGCAAGGCGCGCGTCCCCTCCCCGCTTGGTTCTACAGTCTACTACCGGCCTAGGGCTCTTGACTGCAGCGTACCTACCTATGTACTTTATGCACTAGTTATATGTACTTCTAATAGCCCAGCGCCGACTGTATCCCCCTGGCCTCATAACCCTCGCCCCAGTTGGCTCAAGTTCATGCTTTCCCGTTGGACAACTTGACATTTCACGTTCATCATATGATTAGTATCATTTCACTTCGAGAGGCCTGCTTTTTCTTATACTACCTACCGATAATTATCTTTCCTGCTCCTGCCCACCTATAATTTTCTATTCCACTTGGTTTTGCGCAACTAGAAGAGTAACTATCGATTCAGGAGCGCTCGACCCCTTAAAACCCACCAAACGCGTTTACTTCAATTGATACGACGATACCCCATACTTACCGCTATACCTACCTACCTTGCGCTATACGTACCTAGATAGCAGGTATTGGAACGGCCCCCGACGAATACCAACAGTAGCGGTCTAACCCCGCCCATTTCAACCCACTAAAACCGTGAAACGCACGCGACCTACAGGCGACCTACAGGCCATCTACAGCAGGCTCTGGCATAGGCGCCGTACCTGTACCTACGCTATATGCGTCTGTCAACTAACTTTATTGTACCTCGACTTTATTAGCCAACCTTGGAAGACAGTTATCATTACCATCAGGCGACAAGATGCTGATGGAGCCCGCCGCACTCACCCCTTCGGCCGTCATTTTCGAGCCTCTTGCTACTTCCTCCACCTCCTCATCACAAACATCATCCACTCGAAAGCGACTCAGCGGCTTCATTAATCTGCGTAGCTACGCTACCACCTCCCTACTCCCATCCCGCGAGTCTCATAGCTCCCGCAATCAAAAACGTCACAGCTTTCACGGTGGCCTCTTCCGCTCCTATTCCAATCGAGCCCGCTCCCCTCCTTCCGAGCTCCCGCCTCACGACAACAACAACAACGACTACAACGACGAGGATGATCGCTTGTTAGCCGCTGCGAGCCCTGATGCTTTGAATTTGAACGACATAGACGATTGGGCTGAGCCGAATTCTGTCGCGCCAGCGAGAACAGGAGAAGAAGCCCCTTCTTCAGCTACCTATCGCAACGACAATAGTAGTCCAGGCCCCACTAATCGCCGCCTGAGCACTCGTTTCTCTGAGGCTGCTGCAGAGGCTTTGTTGCGAGAGAGATCTTCTTCCATCGCCACTCTCGACGAAGCAGAGGCGGCATCACCCCCCGTCGTCATCGCAGATATGACAAGATCACGCTCGGCAACGGTAGGAACTCCGGCCGATATGTCTTCCTCCGAATCGCTTCCTTCAATACGCCTTTCAAGCTTTTATGATCCGCGGTCACCCCGCCCATCTTTGTCCTTCACACCGGTTGCCCGCACTTTACCAACCGGCAGGGAAGTCATCAAAGTTGGCCGGTATTCCGAACGAGAGAATCTGGCTCCCACTCCTCTGAACGCTCCGTCAGCGGCCCCTGTGGGCTTCAAGAGCAAAGTCGTCAGTCGCCGGCATTGCGAATTCTGGTTTGATAAGGGGAAATGGTACATCAAGGATGTCAAGAGCTCGTCGGGAACATTCTTGAACCACATTCGCCTTAGCGCCCCGGGGACGGAGTCGAAGCCTTTTCCCATTAATGATGGCGACATTGTGCAACTGGGAATAGATTTCAAGGGTGGTGAGGAGATGATCTATCGATGCGTCAAAATGCGCGTCGAATTAAATAGAGGCTGGCAGTCCAAGCCTAATCTTTTTAAGTATGTGCATTTGCTCTTCTATCCTTTGCCTTTACCCCCGTATAGACGAGGATCTGGCTCATTAACGTGGCAACAGCATGGCGACCCACAAACTTTTGCGGGATATGACCTCTACAACAGCATCCTCATCTGCATCGCACACTCAAGATTGCTCAATCTGTTTAAATGCGATCGCTGTGAGTCCTAATCCTATTAGGCTTTGCAAGGCTTTGTTGAGGCATACTGATCAGAAGCGTGTTCTAGCCCTGTCAATCTCTCTTTGTCGCACCATGTTCTCACACATGGCATTTCAAGTGTATTCGCGAAATGCTACATGGTTCTTCCTGGCCAATCTTCGTGTGCCCCAACTGTCGAGCTACTGCCGACCTCGATGCCGAGGTTGACGAGCCCGTTGAGGACTGGCCGCAAATACTTGAAAACGATGCCGCTGAAGACAAAGTTCAAGCTGTAGCGGAAGTAGAGTCCCGCGCGTCTCTCTCTCAGAGCTCAGCGGTAAATGGTAACTCGCACGCAAGACGCGTCTCCTCAGACGAGCCAGGCGACGTTACTGTCCACTTCGACAGTGCAGCGATGCCTCCACCACAACCAGGACCCCCGAGGCATACGGCGTCAGATCCTGTGCCGATTCCTAATGCCTCGCAAAGAAGAACGCCGTCGCCTGTTGGAAACTCTCTGCTGAATAACCGTGAAGGGCCGATTACACCTAGGAACGATGCCGGCCCCTGGGTATTCGATGGAAATCCAGCACGTGTCTCACAGGAGAGCACCAGACGGAACGGCATGGGAAGTTTAGATGCAGCAGCCAAGTCGGTACCGAAACAGTCATAATGCACCGGTCGGTCTCTGTCAGATTTGAATAAACTGTGAGTCGCAATGGTACCTTATTGCTCTCCTATATAAATACATCTCCAAATTTGTTCCCTCGGAAGAGACAACAAACACACAGCCTTCTTATAGGCTATAAGGTGCTCAAAACTTGTCAAGAGCAAGTATCACCGAGCAAATCTCGCTCTTCCCTAAAGATTGTACGACAAAAATAGGAGGACGAAGACATGCGTTACAGCTTCAAATGAAGAATAAGTTGTACGCTTTAGACGACAAGTCATATGTTCATAGGCGGTTTAGGCGGGCATAGGAGTCCAGCAAGCGTAGGCGATATTTTATGGTTTCAAGCATGGATGCAATCATTATATACTAAAACATGCTTTCTTACACTTGATGGGTGCTGCTGGACGTATGGGATTGATGTGATGTGCTCTGTCTTGCGAGTATTCTTCCTAGTATTCTTCCTAGGTAGTGTGCTGGCAGGCTCATATTATCATTCCATGGAAGAACATTCGAGAGGGACTGCACCAAGACAAAATTCGTTCAAAAGATCAAGGCTAGCATGTCAAGTTGACATGTGTATTACGCAAGATAGCAGCCCTGAATCTCTCTACAGGTCTTCTTGGGTTTAAGAACCGGCGTTTTGAGAGGCGACTTGGTACCTACTACTTACTAGCTTATACACTATTTGTCTTGCCCTGTAAACCGATTATCATGGAATGTCAATCCGTTTCAACCAAGGTAGTACATGTGCGTATTCCAAGATGCAATAAAGGAGTATCGAAGCTGGGATGATAAGACATATGTATAGCTTGCTTGCGTCAGCACTAATTATAATCTACAGCATACTTGTACATATACGACACTCGATGCAAAGATAGGATTGTCCTTGTACTAGTCAGTGTCCTGTAGAAGACCCCGATACATACATTTATGTTCTTCATTTCATTCAGGAGCTTGAGTGAGCAGGCGCTTTTGTTAGTAGGTACAAGCAGGCTTAAGTCCGATTTCGGCGAAAATCTCCGAATCGCGTCTTTTTGATCTGAGCGAGACCCTCTTGAAGTTTGATTACCTTATGTTCAGTTTCCGATACAGTCAGGTCTCCTCGCACGCAACTGTGACTTTATGTTTTTCTATACCCATCTTATTCTTTGTCTTGACAATTATCAAATTGTGTTTTAGAATTTTCTTTTCATTTGTATATAATTTACATTTGGTGGCAGCCGAATCGACTTCGCCAAGTCCCGAGTCCCCAAATCTCGGGTTTCTCCGAGTCTGACCGCTTCTGGCCGCTCAATTATTCGGAACTATCACTTCTGGCCCTACATTTCAATCGCAACGTAATCTTTACCTAGACTGGGGTCTATAGTCTTTTCGCGTTCCCTATACCTCCTTCGTAGGTAGGTAGTTATTGGTGTGCGTGGCAGACAGAACAATCCGAGGCGGCGTAAATGTCGACCACTGCTGGGTAAGCAAGCTATTGCCTCCCGTAATCGCCGTTGGTGAAAGTTTCAGTCGGGAGAAGCTGACGTAGACGATTCAACAATACAGAGCTTTCATAGCTGGCGGCATCGCCGCCTGCGGTGCTGTCACGGCCACTCACCCTTTCGAGACTGTCAAGATTCGGTACGCATTTCTTCCCTTTTAACCCGAACCTTTGGCGAATAGAGGGAGAAGACAGTAATTGATGCTGAGGAATACGGGACGTTACCGAGCTGAGCTTTGCTGACATGGCGATGATGGGCGCAAAAACAGAATGCAGTTACAGGGCGAACTCCAATCGAAAGGACACCAACCACACCACTATCGGGGTCCCATACACGGCGTGGGCGTGATCGTGCGAAACGAGGGCATACGCGGCATCTACCGGGGTCTAGGCTGCGCATACGTATATCAGGTGCTGCTCAACGGATGTCGGTTAGGGTTCTATGAGCCGATGCGCCACGGATTGGCCTCCCTGCTCCTGAACGACGGCGCGAAACAAAATCTCGGCATCAACATGCTCTGCGGCGCCGCGTCTGGCCTCATCGGCGCGGTAGCTGGCTCGCCGTTTTTCCTCGTCAAGACTCGTCTCCAGAGCTATTCACCTTTCTTACCCGTTGGTACCCAACATACCTATCGCAATGCAATCGATGGGATGAGACAGATCTATAAGGCGGATGGGATCACGGGTCTGTATAGAGGTGTCGGCGCCGCTATGATCAGGACGGGTTTTGGTAGCTCTGTACAGCTGCCTACTTATTTCTTCGCTAAGAGGACGCTTATGAAGCATTTGGGTATGGAGGAGGGTGCGCCGCTGCACTTGGCGAGCAGTACGGCCTCAGGTTTTGTTGTTTGCTGCTTTATGCACCCGCCTGGTAAGCCTCCCCATCATAGACTTCCTGTTTCCGCTTAGATTGTCTGGGACCGTGCAGAGCGCGGAAGAGCCAAACTCATTATACGCAGTACTAACGTACAAAATCCGCAGACACGATAATGTCACGCCTCTATAACCAGAACGGAAACCTATACAAGGGCGTTTTCGACTGCCTGGGTAAGACGATACGCACCGAAGGTTTCTTCGCCATCTACAAGGGCTTCCTTCCCCATCTCGCCCGCATATTACCGCATACTATCCTCACGCTCAGCCTTGCCGAGCAGACGAATAAGCTCGTGAGGAAGATCGAGCAGAGGATATTACCTACCGATCCCGCTTTTGGAAATGCTTGATTTGCCGATAGATAAGGCAGACAAGACAAGGCTTCTCCTAGCATTTTTCTTAACGCTCAACACCGGAACCCGGGGGGATGGCAATATGATATTGCGAGATACCTACCCTTTTGGGCAGAAAGGGCTAAAGAGCCCAATGCCATGACAGGCGGGCGGTAATTAGGAGAGGTCCTCGACGATCTGAAGGAGGTGGAAATTCGGACGAAAAAATTCATTAATCGATTAGCGCCAAGACAACAATTCCTGCATTCAGTTCTCATATTTCTTCTCTCGGATGGGTATTGGGAATACATCAAAAATATACTAAGCTAGCAGGTACAAACAACACGGGCGCTGAAGGGGGCCTCGGATAGATAAATGGATAAGAAGCTAACGCACAATCTTGTAAAAAGAAGGACAAATGAGGTGGTCCGCACATATAGAGGGAGTCAAGTGTCAGATAAATGGCAGATAAATGGACATAGGGAAAAGGAAGGAGAAGAAGAATAAGGTGAGAATATAATCCATACGGATATAGTTCTCCCAATCCGACTTGAACATTGGAAAACGTTGATTCATGTTACATATTTTCCGAGTCTTCGTGATCTGGTCATACTTCGTGGCTTTACTCTTTTTGTAAGGTAATGATCTATCTATTTTACTTCTATTTTCCCCTTGTGGCTGTTTGTCTCCTGTCTAGCCCCTTACAGATCTCTCACACCCATAACATAACCTACTCTTCGCATTTGCGCCTCCCTCTATCCTTCCATTTCCATTTCCATTTCCATTTCCATTTCCATTTCCATTTCCATTTTCATTTTCATTTTCATTTTCAGCCTGAACTTCAACCTCAACCTCAACCTCCCCAATCTCACCCTTCCACCGCCCATCCCCCAACGGATCGAGGTATACGCTGCAGAGACCGCAGTTGTGTTGTTCTCTCGCCTCGTTCCCGTTCCCGTTCTCGTCCGCTTCGTTGCCGTTTTGACCGTGCTTGTGCTGGTTAGATTCGGAGTTGGAATTTCGATCCAGTTTCCCCGTCGTCCTCACGACATTGGCGACGATGCTCGGATAGGACGCCTCGACGTCGACGAAGAAGCGGGAGACCACTTCGTCGAGGCTTAGGTCGCGGTGGGAGACTACTGCGCTGGGCTTTGATGGCTGTGATTGTAACTGTGACGTAGAGAGAGATGAGGGGGAAGCGAGGGAGGGGAAGAGGTGGTCTGCTAGTGTACCCCCTTTTCCGGCTGTGGTTGTAGTCGAGTTGGTGAGTGTCATAATTGTTGTAGTGGTATTAGTGGTGGTGGTGGAGGATGGTGTGGGTGTGGGTGTGGGTGTGGGCGTGATGGAGAGGTATGTGAGGATTTCTTTCCTGAAGATCTCGCGCAGGGGACTGTAGATTGGGATACTCCTTCTACTACCACCACTTCCGTTACTATCACTGCTACTAGTGTCTGCTTTGTCACTTATCCGCAAACCCGCCAGCCCATCCTCTCCTGCTCCCTCTGCCACAGCTGAGTTAGGAGAGGCGTCAAAGTGATCAACACTCCTGGGCAAAGGAACAACCCCATCGTTGACGAGCCAAGGAATACCGAACCCGCGCCCCTTCGCCGTCTCCGTGAGCGTCAGCTCCGCCAGTGCAGTGGTGTTATAACCCAACAACACCACATCGCAGCTATACCTCTCCGCGGCAGCGAGGATCGCGTGACGAGTCAGGAGGCGCAGCACGTCTGCTCGTGCGCTTGGCGAGGGGAGACGGGAGAGGATGGCGTTTAGTTTTTCGGCTGGGGTTTGAGGTGCGGATGAGGAAGAGGGAGAGGGAGCAGGGGAAGGAGAAGGAGAAGGAAGGGATGACCATGATAGTGAAGGAGAAGATAGGATGGAGCTTAGGGGAATTGTGTGGATGGGTGTTGAGGGGAAGGTGCTTGTGAAGGGGTCTGAATCGTATGTAGACTCAGAAGTAGAGTCAGAAGTAGGATCGATGTAAACTACCACAAGCTCAAACTTCACCTTCTGCCCCTTCCTCTCGCGCTGCCGTCGCACGTTCTCGCTCAGTATGTGCAATAGCGCCGTCGACGAGGGACCTTTAGATAGAGCGAGGAGGTAGCGCTGCGGCTGCGTGGGAAGTCGGGGACCTCGCGTCTCGCGCTGCAGGACCTCTAACCGCTTGATCACTTTACTTGCGATGAAGGTCATGTAGCATGTTCTTTTTTATGAAGAGTTAGTTTAATTTAGCTAGGACGCAAGACGGGAGGGGGAGGTTGGTTCCTTGATTTTGTTTCTTTATATTGGAATGGTGAGTTTGAGTTATTGGGACGGCTAAACTTACTGGCATACGGCATCAGATCGTAGGTCTAGCTCTGCCTCATTTTCTTTACATCGTACGCAGAGCGTTGACCTTTGCGCCGCCGCATCTGTATCTGTCGCCATGGCGCAATCTTGTTCGTTTAATCCAAGCGAGTTATTTAAACCGTCGTATGTATGTAGAGCATGCAATATAATTTCTCTTCGCCGATTTTTGGGTTTTTGTTTTATTTAGATATCGTACTATAACATCGGGCGCATTGTGAATATGTGGATTGATTGAAAGTTCGTTCAAGTTCCTGACTCAACTTACTTTGAGAGAAGGAGGGGTGTGGGGAAGTTTTTGCTGCACTATACATAGGTGGGATGACAATCGATGTGTTAGTGGTCCCGGGTAGGTTTTGCCACTCAGGCGCTCGTTCACTTGGGAGGCCACTGCGAAGTTCGAGTATGGCTCCATGCACGTATTAAATACTTTTCACTCGCGCTTCTGCACATCAACGGTAAACCCAAACTCATTTTGAGTTTCTGTATATTCTTTGTATCTTGCACCTCTATGCGCAATCATTACTTGTTGACTATCTTGTCGTTCTGGCGATTAGAGCGCATCGAATAGACAAGCTAAATCACCACCCTCAAACCACTTGCGATCTTTCCGCCATGCATGGATTATAATATCTCTTCCCGTCCGGGCGACCATTTCCACTTGATCCGGTGTGCCCCAGCCCTGAACCGACGTCCCAAAACTCACCAGATGTGCTCCGACCTGGATCGCGGTGCGGAAGGCAAATTCATCGTCGTTTACTCTGCCGTAGCCCTCTACAAAACCTTGCACAATCCACAGACCGGCGGTGATATCTTTGTAAAGCTTCATTTCATATAGTTCGGCGATCATTTGGCCGAGATCTAGGTTCGGTACTCCTATCTGCGACATCTCCCAGTCGATGACGAATATGGGTACTTCGCCTCCTCCTTGAATAGGAGCATCGGGTAGTAGTATGCTGGGTGATATATTAGTATTTCTGAATCGCGTGCCTGCAAAGAGATTGGAGATCTAGATGACTTACTTTCCAGTCCAGAAGTCACCGTGAATAACCTGTAGTTTGCTTTGGTCCTCGAGCTCTTTAGCAGCCATGGCCTTAACCTCTTCAAAAACTTCCTTCGCCTCGCCCAGGATAGAAGGGAACTGTGCGACGCGGTCGAGCAGCCACGAGAAGTTGATCATGTGCTTCAACTGCTGTATCTCTACGTTCCGGGCAACAGTTTCTCGCAGACTCGTCTGCGTCGCCGACCAAGCGTGGAAGTCCCGCAGCCATCTCCCCAGGGCTCGACCGAGCTGAAGACACTGGGGGCGCACCGCTTCTGGTGTATTTGGACTATATGTCTTGAGCGCATATGTCTTGAGATCCTTGCCGTTGAGCAAGATCTCCTGAATTTGTGTGTTCTGCTGCTCGTCGTAGTGGTAGAGTTTGGGTGTTCTCACTACGAAGCTGGCTTCGCCCAGTACTTCCGCTTTACCTTCTATGGTAAATTCGGACAGTGCCTTAAGACATTCCTCTTCGATCTTCTGCGTTCACCCGTCAGCTTGAAGTCCCACATATAAAGTGGTGACAAGGTGATAGTCGCCTTACGCAGCGAAACAGTGTCAACTTGAAAGCAGGCGAATTGGCTATGAAGTTTTCGCTGTGCTTGATTAAAACGTCTTTCGTTCCATCTGGTAATGGAGTTTTCAATGTCGCATGGTAAATAAAGTTGGCTGTGCCACCTGAGAGTGCACGCACGGACGAGGTTGCATACGGGGTCTGCTCGAGGTGCTCAAGGATTTTGGACTCGATCTCTTCCCTGGTTGCTGTAGCCATGTTTTACGTGGTATTTCTTCGACAAGTCACTCAGTCTTATCAAGGGTTAGGATGCGGTAGTCAAAGCCGGGAGAACGAGAAAGAATACTATGGAAGTAGCAACTTGTAAAAAAAGTTTGTCGCATGAACTGGGAATTAACATCATCTTGAACTACTCGCAATATTCTGTATTTATTTATTCTCTTGTGTATCCCATATTGATTCATGCTAACAACTTATCAACTAAAAATGAATCATCATGAACCACTTCAACGGATTTGGAATGTGGCTCTCAGCTTGGTCGGTGATTGACTCATCCTACCTATGTAATACTATTTCTGCAGTAGCGATGGGCTAGCAGGCAGGACTAGCTGATATAGACCAACCAATGAGGAGTGAGATATTACAGCGCTTAAGACACAATTCCGCCGAGAAGCCAAGCCGCAACTGGGCTAGCCCAGTGCTGAAGAAGGGAGACTGGGGAACCTTCAATGGCGTCACTGGGGATGGGTCCACCTCGTTGATTGGACAAAACCTCATGACAAACGCGGGCCGCACAGATGCACGACCCAATCACAAAGCCAATCGGAGGCCAAACAGGGGTTACCTTTGCGGGCACCTCAAACACCAAAGCTGTTTCGTTTCTCTTCAACACCACCTGCGCTCGCTGCCTCATTGGCCATTTGACTCCCTGTGCTCTGTTAATCACCCAAAGGAGAGATGGTGCCATGTCCTTGTCAACCCCCCTTGAGGTCGATCATGGTCTGTCCGCAGTTGATGGTGAGACTAGCACGACGAGGAGCTGCACAGAATCCTCGGTCTGGGTTGGCTGGAATTGTTTGATACGCTCCTCGAGATGCAGGGGACGGTTCTGTTCGATGGAATGGCAGGTAAGATATGGGTAAGGACGTACGTGCGTTAGGTATACTACTGCACAGTAGACGGATAGAAGGTGAGGTGAATGTGGTAGGTACGATAGGTGAATACATTCCGGGGTAAGAACAGATGTTTCTCAAGACTTGTTTCATACCTGGGCTTTCCTGTCACTCTTTTCTTCTTTCCTATCTTTTTTGTTTTCCCATCTCGTCCATTTGCTGTTGTATCGTCCTTAGGAGCAACGGCGGAAAACATCAGTCTTAAATTGGCAACTTGCTTAAGGACTCTTAACTGAACACGAACAAGACTGTGTCTTACAATCGCCTCACATTCCAACCTCTAGCTGTCCTTGGTTGACTCGAGTGATCCTTGGACGGTATCTCTCTGGTGCTTATATCCTTACTACCATCCCATAAAACCAGTTGTCGCACCACTTGGTAGTAGGTAAATCATTCAAGTTGATCACGACATTCAGACCCCTTCGCAGTCGGCTTCTCGGTTGGCTATAGTCCAAACGTGGCAATCGAGGCTTTCTACTATACGTCAAGTTTGCGGCATCGTTGCTCCGTCTAGTCTCCATCTAGTCTTGAATTGGCATCGTTGCCGAACTACGCATCCCCCCAAGAACAAGCGCATAATCTTGTCCAGATCGCAGACGACTATAGCTTGGAGATAGGAACTTACCGAGGACTATACCGTCTGTGACTTACGTGATCGCCGACAAGGACTGGGCATAGAAATCACCAATTTTTGACGACGACTATCTAGTCTTTAGGCGCAAGGATATTAAGCACATCGCTGCATAGTCAGATTTACTCCGGCTATTGGAAATCCCATACCTTCCATACCGTGTCATTGGAGTAGCACGTGCCCATCCCGTCATCACGGCTCCCTTGATACAAATCGTGTCTCGGGTGTTCAAGAACCCTGATCTGCGATCCTCGCCTTAGCCTCGGTCATCAATATTTGCGAGGCCCAGATATCATTCGTTGACTATCACTATCAATCGTTTGGATCGATAGAATTCATTAATAGCCTGACTTGTCGGGAAGACCCGAGCGTTATTTTGCCGCCCTCATAAGTACGACCACTGAAGGACCAAAGCCGGATCATTACTATCTTCTGCATACATCCATCAATTGACACGGCTCTTTGGAGAGAGCCTGCCGTCTCTTCTTCATTCAATAAGATGGGTAGTTACCGACGATCGCGACGATGGCTTATACATCTCGCGCAATTGCTGAGCATCTCGTCGACAACTTCGGCTGTCTCCCTACAAGATTTCCAGGTCATCACCATCCTTCAAGTCCCCTCGCTGTCTTGTCTTAGTGCCTATGGCAGCACGATACGCGGATGCGCACGCAGCGACTTTGAAAGGGGTGTGCAGTGCCCGGCGGGTTGCGCAAAAGGGATCTTAGACGACCAAGCGAATGTTATAGCGGCCTGTCAGAACGTTGACGTTCTCAATCCCAATTCTCTTCTGGGTTTGACATTACAAGGCGGGTTACTGAATGCATTGTGTCCTGGGTTCCAGAACACTCCGGTAACCGTAACCACGACTGTACAACCGTCAACGAGGCATACCTTTTTAACACCTAGTCAGAGTCAGACAACCGAAATATCAACGACGACCACAGCAGATAGCACAACGGAAAGCCCATCGACTACGGAGGCGCTGACGACAACATCATCTAGCACTGAGATTTTAACAACGATAGAGAGCACCGCGAGTGATGTCGACATATCGACCACAATTCTAAGCTCTACCGAGGCACCGAGCCCGGCGACGACGGCATCGGACACCCCTCCGGACACTACACAAGCGAGCGATAATCCCAAGAAACCACCAGGGAGGGGCTCGTCAGGGGGTGGGAGCCCGTTCGACCCTGTCTTCTTTAATGGATCGGAGAGGACGATCGAAATGAGCATTCATTTCGTGGGAGCGTTGACTGGGGTTCTGATTACTATGTTCCTTATATGATAGCCCTTATAGGGTCTAATTGGAGGAGGGCAACCTTGGCGACTAATTGCGCGAATGAGTTCAGGAGAAGAGTAATAGTGAACCGAGAGGTGACTCTGGAGTCGTGTTGATTTTATTCATAGCACAGGCGTTTTTCTGGATTACGGGAATGATACCAGCATTTACACATCTTGAAAAGTCAGGGGTTAACTGGGGCATGAAGGATGGCTCGTTGGGAGCAGAGCTGGGTCTTGGGGAAGGAGTTTGAATTCTAATAAGATAATATCAAGGTGTCTCATCAACAAAGAAGCCTGGCATTCTCTTAGCTGTGTGTTGCGGAAAGTTGTTGCTCAAGTCTGTCCATTCTTTAACCCTCTCACGTGATTTGTGGTTATCATGTCTATTATGTACCAGCATGCGTCGTATAGCTCGATCTAAAGGCTGACTAAAGTCTTACAAGGGAATTACTACAGTCTAATACTATAATATCCTTGCACTGGGTTGGGGAACCGCGTTGGGATGGAATGCCTCTTGCTAGCTGTGCATCATTGTACTGGGTCTGAGAAGATTCTGAATCTTCTCGAGGTGCTATCACGTGAGAGGAAAAGAATGTCGTAGTAGACGGACAGGGAGCTTTTGATTGAATGTAGGAGAGACACGAATAGAATAGCACAAACAAGCAACAAAGGAGATACAGGGCGTGGAAACAAAAGCAACACTCCGATTCGGCTTGACTAGTTTAGTTCAACTTTGAAGACAATAGGGATAGGTCGCAGAGCTAGTTTAAAAGCTTCATAAATAACTTCTCTGTCACCTTACTTACCTCCTCATATATGAATGGGTGTGGAATAGACGTATATCATGTATTAATGCTTACGAGCGGACTTTAAATCCTGCCTGGGCACCAACCTACATACCTTCGAGTCTGCATGTGTTTTATTTCGGCACCTAGGTACTTACTTCTCAAGGTTACCTAGGTGTCGATCTATCTATCTATCTACATACCAGGGAGTAGGTAGGTGGTTTTCTACACACTAGTGTATCCCTACTTACCCAGGTTACCAAGGCTATGTAAAATGCCATCCACACCCACGAAGAACGACTTCGAAGATCTACTCAAAGAATGCGAGTCCTCCCTAGCCATCGTGCGCAGGATCCTCGCCGCATACCCGACTGATCGCGTAGGCAGGATCGCACTGCCGGCGCTTGAGACGGAGCTGGAGTATCTTGTGGAGGATGTTGGGGCGTGGTTGGATATTTTATCTACAGACGAAGAAGTGCAGGGAGAAAGGGGTGGGTATAGGGAGGGGAGGGATGATGGAAAGGGAAAGGTGAAGGGGAAGAAGAGGAGGGTGCCGAGTAAAGACAAGTTCGACACGATAGCTCGTTTCGTGGAGCTTTCGAGGGGATCTATTATTTTGCCCCAGGCGAGGAGGGTTGGTCTTTCTATATGCCATCGTCGCGGGAATCGGATGGGATTCGGGTTTCTCGGTTGCGGATTTGTTCGCAGTATCTTCAAACCTAGAACTGAAGCTCGAACCGGATTGGGAATTGGATATAAACATAACTTCGGTAGTAGCATTCACCAGGGTCGTAGTCCTTACCGGTCTCCCTCCCTGTCTCTACTCAAACGAGGGTTTTCCATGAAGACAATGACGCACATCCTCCCCTTCCTATTCCTCTTCCTCGTCCAGTCCCTCGCCATCATCATCTTAGATTCTACCGTTCACAGTTCCCCGCCGTGGGTAGGAAACTGCTACGTACCCTTTGCTACGAGCTTCGTCGCTACGTACGGCTTGTTGCTGCGGGATGATTGCTGTGTTTCGTGGACACCTACCTTCTGGTTTTGTGTTGTTCTTGGGTTATGCTTCTGGGTGTATTGTCTTGGCTCTTGTGGGCGTTTGGGGTTGGAGTTTGGGTTTTGGTTGCAGGGAGTAGGGAGTGGGGAGTAGGGAGTAGGGGGTTGAGAGGGATGGAGGGGACTTGGTGATGGGGAGAACCGAGTGCTTTAGTGATGGGAAGGGGGAAGGGGAGAGAGGGAGAAGGATAGGATAGGATTAGCGGTTATGGAAAGGGGAGGATCAAGGACTATAGATAAAGAGAGAATTGGGTGCTTTGAACATGAGCTTTACGGGCTGCGAGAGTTTATTACCACTACAAGTCAGGGGACAGAAGGAGAAATGCACATTATTACCAAGGCGCCCCAGGTCGCATCACACACATCCAAGAAATAAAAGCCAGGCAAATATCGGAGGAGAGAGCATCAATTTGCTCATCTATTAAAGATCGGGTTTCGTTTTTCTCGAACCCGCAAATATTGTACAGCCTAAAATCCGTAGATGTACAGAGATATACAAAGTATTATCTTACAAAGTGGAAGTTGATCAGAGCCCGTCAAGTATCGAATGCACATAGATATAAGACATTAGATCAAGGCCTGGCCCATATACATACTCTCCCTCACTTCGGCAACAATATCGCGCCTGTCGTTCCTGCCCACTAAGACGAGGCCGCGTCCTCGCCTGCCCATACGACCAGCGCGGCCAAGGCGATGGATGAAATCAATAGTAGTGTGCGGGACATCGTACAATATGACATGTCTGACAGCCACAGTGTCGATACCTCGGGAGGCTAAATCGGTAGCCACGATGACCTTCGTGTTGGGAAGAGATCTCCGTGTGCCGCCGGCGGCCCCGCTCGAAGCATCAGGGAGTTGCGTCTTCATGGGCTCGTTCGATGTGAACGACTCGAGCATCTCGGACTGCCGCTGCTCCTCCGTGTCACGATGGAGGGCTACGGCGTTGATGCCCTTGGAGACTAGGTAGTCGGCGACCTCTTGGGTTGTCTCTCTCTCGTTCACGAAGACCATGATGCGCTTGATGTCGACTTCACCAGGCACGGATCCTTCGTGGCGAGCGGCGTCTTTGCCGATGGACCAGATGGCATCTGCACAAGCTAGGTTCTTGTTGTTGCGGTACGGGTCTTTCGAGACGTCGATGACGCCAAGCTGCACACGGCGGGGGATGGCATGTAGGTTAGGGGTAGTGATTCGTGTCATGTCGGGGAACTCCTTAGCTAGGAAGTTGTCTAGTCGTTTAGGAATGGTAGCGGAGCAGAGAATCAGCTGCTTGACGGAGGGCAAGGCACGGTCCAGAATAGACGTCGTTACTGGGGAAAAGCTGCGGTCGAATAGCGAGTCTGCTTCATCGATAATGAGATGGCTGACCCGCGATAGAATATTCGGGTCTGTCTTTGCCATGGATGAGAGCAGATGTGGCGTGGCAACAATGAGATCCATGCCCCTGGGCGAGTACATTGTCTTCTGGATGACGTTGGCAGACACGTTGGCGGAGAACATAGATGATTTGAACTTGGCCGCATGCGAAAGCGACTTGGCCACAGCTCCGACCTGGTCGACCAGCTCAGCCGTCGGAACGAGGACCACGATCCTTGGGCGAGCTGTGGTGGGATGCGGCTCGAGCTCCCGAGGACCCTCATACCCGGGCTCTCTCATAGCAGCTACTTGCTTTTCAAAGTATTCGCGGTAAGCTACGATATCAGGGTCGACAGCCTCTGTTTCTTTCAAGGCGTGGACTGCGGGCAGGAGGTAAGCAAGAGTTTTACCGGAGCCAGTCTCGGCCGCCAGTAGAAACTCCCCCCTTGCAGTTTCAGACGATGATTTCTTGCCTCTGCGACCTCCTGTGCCCGTCTCCTGGCCCAACAAGGTCGGTATGGCTAGTCTCTGAATAGGGGTAGGCTTGATGTCTATCATCCCCTTCAGCACATCTTCCGAAATGGCGGATTTAAGCGTGGGCTGCAAGGCGAACTGGTCGAACGAATCCACTTCGGTCATGCTGGCTTTTGTTCGTGATCGCTGTCCATACGGTATAGATGCGAGAGAACTCTGCATCCTCATCGCTTTTATCCGCCGACCATCTTTATTACTATCTCTATCACTGCGACCTTTGTCGTTGCGCGGGGGCCCTCTAGAAGGCCGCCTGTCATCCCGTACTCGTGCGACGGTCTGGTTCATGCCACCGAAAGGACCTTCTGATCTCCGCCGGGGTTTATCGTTGTCGTGACTGCCACTTCTACCTTCGTCTCGTCTGGGACTGCGCGCGACATGATCTGAAAGCACCATTCGTGAAGGACTTGTCTTCGCTCGTCCGGTAAAGGATCGTTGAGGGGCAGCCCATGGCTGTTGGGTTGCGCTTTGTACAAGAAGCGCTCGTGTTGCGGTCGTGAAAAGACACGAGGGACATATGGGTCTTGAAGCGAGTGCACGCATCATTTTGAAGTCTAAACGGGGTGTAGACATACGGGCCGGCGTCTGTCTGTTTGGTGAAAAATTATTCGACAACGTTCTTATCAGATGTTGCGATTGCGATTGTTCTTGGCTTCCCCGAAAAAGTTTCTGGAGCTGTAAATTTTTGGACAGCTTCGCAGAGGATACCTAACCACGCTAACGACGCCTCTAGAGACGCGACAGTCCGTGCCCGCTTTCCTAAATTGGAAATTCTCAGGCTATTCCATAGGGCCTAATGTGCTATGTATAAACCTCTATTCATACTGCCATCTCGCTCAATAGTACTTAACCAATCATGTCGGTTATAGGAGAATCTTACAGAGGTTTGGTTTCGTCTCTGTGTGAACATCGAAGGTTGCCACTCCTAGTTAAAGCGCAGTAATTGCGTCTTATTGTTATCGTAAGCTCATATTGTATGCATCTTCAGCTTGAGCTTGTCACTCAGAAATTCTTACTAATGCTTAGGAGTCATCGGGAAACATTGGAACCCGCTTCATTTGAAGCCGGAAACGGAGGATCTATTGTGTTCCCTTCGAATATATCTTGCCACAGAGGTTCCCAACTCATGCTCCACAATCACATTAGTTCTCGGCCCATTCCCGGCTGTTCAGTGTCAAAATGGCTGTCCCAATGCATTCCAGTGCATTCTGTTGTTTCACGGTTTTCATCACGGCTTCTACCTACATATTGAGTCTCATACTCGGGAGTTTTTGAGTTGTAAGACTTCTTAAGAGGATCGCCCAAGGACCAAGACAGTCGAGATTGGGAGAAGCATGCGGCAGCATGGTGTTTACTATAAGTGCGATCACTATCGTACGCACAAAATAATGTTCTAGATTGAGTTTGGATTCTCGAGTCGGCATTGAGCTATGCTGTCTTAGATCAGGGACTCAAAATTCTGGCTTGGCCGAGACTCGTTCGTGGCCCGGAGTGTCTATGCAGGTATGAGTGTGAATTGTCTTAGATCGTGCTTTTCAATCTTGTGGAATCCAACCACTGTAAGCACAAACCATGCCGTGGTGCATGAACTCTAGGTCAGGAGACCGCGAGACTAGATAATGAGATGCATACCTAGGTAGTTAAGTAGGTGGGAGATTGACGCATTCAGGACACACAGAATTGGTCTTATCCGGCCGCCTCAAGTACGTAGACACGTACAGTAGCCGAGGCGGCTCGGACAGAATACAACAAACTTAATTAAGAAAACCATTAAAGTCGTAGCGGCGATACCAAGTTTAGTGAAAGGTATCAACAGGCGCTCAGGTTGATTTCGAGTTACCTAATGTAAAAGGGGTCCATGTCTCGTATCCTAGATCAACACCCTGGAATACAATGTTAGAATGTGTTACATGCTTCAGTATCGTCTGAACTACCATCAGGTTTTACTTTATTTGGAGGATCGCCCGATAGGTCAACCTCGTAGTCTTTGATCTACGTGCTTGCATCTAGAATGTGTGATGAGTATTGAATACATTATTATGTATGGCGGCAGGGAGGTCAAGGACTGGTGCTAGCGCTCCTATGGAATCACCGACGCAGCGATATGAAGAACCCGATAGTAGGCTTCTAGATCTTATCCTAATCGGCTTGACTCGTATCCTCTTATTCTAACATGTATCAGAGGATGTCTAGTTTTTTTATTACCCCAAAGTAGACGACTCCAACTGGTTGGATGTTTGAGAGTTGCCTCGATCTGGATTCCAGATTAGCGTTGAGATTCACAACGGAACTAGGATGCTAACCTATGGTACTTGTGCTGGCGAGTGAGAAAGTTCTGTTGATCTCAGATAGAATCAATCACTTTCAGAACTGTAGTTTATTGTGAGGAGCGAGGCACGCATCGCTGTATTTTTGGTGGATCTTCCCCAGAGTGAGGTTGGGTGAGGATACTAATCGGGTGGCATGAAACCTGGTCAGTTTGAGGATTTGCGTGTAAAATACATATGTGGGTGATCATAGCGCTGATCATATGTGGCGCGAACAAAGTACATGAGAATCACTCTAACAAGTATTTATTGTTGTCTATTCAAAGTTATGGCCAACACAGAATTATCATTCAAATTTATCAAAATCATTAATTAGTAGAGAGCCTACCTCTTCATGTAAAGGTAGGTCGCTTTGAATAAGCTTTTGCAGACCTCCGTGTCTGATACTGGCTTCCTTGGCGCTTAGTGGAACAGGCCTAATTGGCCTTTCGGTGCAGTTGTAGAAGCAAGCCAAGTAACGATCTCCTTAGATACTGGTTATCGTCACGCTCAACCTGGTAACAATAAGACAGATCATCGTTCTCCCTGTAAATGATCCTGACGAACTATGTCATAGAAGTATTACCGTATTGTACAGTTCATCTTCAGTCGTCGCATCGGTTTTGACTTATAGGAACCCCAGTCGGCCATACTCTAGAGGCCTTGAAACGGTCTACGCTGGGGTTTGGCGCTCCACCCTGCCTCAGATCTGCTGAAACACCACAGCTTGCCCCGCTACTCGTGGAAATAGGAATGTCGAATTCACCACGAAACTATCTAAACCTTCAACATGGCCCGCAATGCGACATCGCGTTGTTTTGTGCCCTGTTACAGATAGACAGGCGCTTGGAAGACTACGTTGTAGTCTAAACTTCGCGGTTGGAGGCCAAGTACGAAGGGGAACGAAGCCATGTATAAAGAAGCTTCATTCGTCTCTCGTTGAGACCTGTTTCTCTCCTCATCACAGCATCACTCACTAAAGCATTTCGCTCTTCTCTTTTCCTATCCCTTATTCTGCTTCTTCAATAACGTGGCCGGTCTTCCACATTTCTGTTATCGCGCCTAGTTGCCTTTTTCTCGAATAGCTTTTCATCACTTTCACACTTCAAGTTCATCCATCGTCCAAATCGCAATCATGCAGTTCTGGCACATCCTCGTTCTCGCCACCTCGGCCACCGCTGTCGTATTGCCTCGACACCACAAGGGCGCACAAGCCAGTAAGCCCCCGTCTGAGCCTCGCTGTGTCGGCAATAGCTAACAAGACCAGATAACAATGGCAATACAAATGCCGTCGGCAACGCGAACGGGAACAACAACGGCAACGGTAACAACCCGTTCTTCGACGGCGCCTTTAACGGTGGTAATAACGGCAACGGTGTTGATAACGGCAACGTCGCCAACAACGGCAACGTCGCCAACAACACCAACAACGCCAACAACGCCAACAACGCCAACAACGCCAACGCTGCTTGCAATAACAACGTATGTCTTTGCTCCTTCTCTACTCTGCCATGAAGTCAGGTGGTGCCCCTGAAAACGCCGTTGTTAACTCTCGACTATAGGCCAAGCGACACCACAAGGGGCAGGGTGCCAACAACAATGCCAATGGCGATAATAACAACGCCGCTAATGCGAACTGCAACTAAGAGCGCCGGTATAAAGTTCGGGGACCCCAAAGGGCAAACGCAAGGGTTCCATTACCATAGATACGTGTTCTGCCGAGGACTCCTCTTAAAGTGTTCATCCAAGATTTGGATGACTGGACTCGAGATAAAACTACAAGAGTGAGACCTCATGTTCACTCGCGGTATATAGTGTACAACAGTTTTTGAGTACGTAGCATTAAGTAATAGGAAAAGGTTGAAAAGCGAACTAGATTCTTCATTTGCAAGACCACTGTGAATCCGTAGCAATCGCTAAGAGTCCGGCCTGGGTAGTTCCTACCTACCCTGTACTGTAGTCTACCGTGTATGGACGGGCCGTCGAAGACCTGTTCCCACCTGTCGTCGACCCACTCTCCACATAACTATGTCAACCGCAACTACCTCGGCAAGCATCTTGTCTGAGCCTCAACATGCAGGTTGCCGACTTCGTTCGAGCTAGAGGAACTCAAAAACGCTCTCGAAAGCTTCCAGAGACCTTGTGTCACGAGATTTATATCAATACCCCTTATTTACCTGGTGATTCTTCTCTTGTACGAATCTGAAATCCAACAGTTCAGCTCATCTGGATCACGCGGAGGTGACAATTTTATCTGGCTTCTGCCTTTCGCTAGCTCCAGCTCTCGTACAACCTTGAAAGCCATTAGCGCATCAGCTCATCACCTGGATCTTGTACTTCACATTGCAGACAAACGTACCTTTACCATCTTGCACATATAACTTCATGAGCTGACAAATCCGCTTTTCACCTCGTTTCTTTTTGCATGTGCAGAGTACTATTCGTTAGCTGAGATGTCACTGGAGGTTATCTACGTGACTCGCCATGGGGTAAGTGTCCACTACAAAAGTTCATCACGAAAGTTTAACATAGAAAAACAACTACCAAACTGGGTAGCCTAGTAATGCAGCTGTACAACCCGAGGCTTTCCCTTCGCCCCTCTATATTGAAACCCCTTACGCTATATATTGTATCTCTTAATAGTCGTTGCCACGGAATGTTTAACCGAAACACCAGCTTACTTTTCCTACTACTAGTTTCGGTCCGCGTGGAGCGTTGATCACGTTACTGGCACCTACACAGCTCATCTTCGGTCCCCTACGGGCTTACCAACAGATCCAGCACTCACTTCCCACGGCGTCGAACAAGCTAGTGAGCTAGCTGAGCATCTGATTGCCGTAGATCCGCCAATTGACCGGGTTTACTCTAGTCCTTACTACAGATGCCTGCAAACCATATCCCCCTTCGTCTCACGGCACAATGCTCTAAAAGTGAATCCGAATCTGTCACCGCTGGAGGACAACAACGACCCAGATTCCCATATGAGGATAAGAGTGGAGTCGGGCCTGAGCGAGTGGTACGGGCGAGCGCACTTTGAGCACCCTACAGCTGCACCCCTGAATGACTTAAGTGTCTTGTTCGCAGATCTCGATGCTGGTTATGTCTCTTCCCCTGCGCCCCTGCGCCATGGGGAGTCTATTCCGCAGCTATATGAACGCGTTGCATCTTGTATACAAGCTATCATCACACAATGCGACCAAGAAGGCAAGAGGGCAGTCTTGGTTTGCACACATGCCGCAGTTGTCATTGCTTTAGGACGCATCCTCACCGGGAAGGTACCGGAAGACCCAACAGTAGAGGATTTTGGAGCCTTTACTTGTGGGCTCGGTATATATCGGCGGCAAGGGGTTCGCGAAAATGGGGCCGCTAAAGGTAATGGTCCAGAAGAGAGGTGTGTAGAAAATGGAAAGGAAATACAAGCCGGAGGGTCGTGGTCCGTATCTCGGCCGCATCCTCGAGCCCGTCCCGCAGCGGAATCTCGGGAACCTTCGACGCAGAGTTTCGATGATCCACTACAGACGCGAGACTTCAGCATCTCCAGCCACTGGACCTGTGAGGCCAATTCCGACTGTAGCTTTCTCAGTGGTGGTGAGGAGCGAGGGTGGTAGGTCTCATTGCTGCTTATCAATCTTACCTCGAGCTAACGATAGCATAGGAAATTCTCGGGGGACGAATCATTCGTTGAAATTGACCGGGAAAGCTTGCAGCCATCGTCATTAAAATCTAACCCTAACCCTGCTAATGAAAAAGAACGGAACGCGCTTGAAGGCGCTGGCACCCCCAAGCTCTGATCATTAAGAAGACACCTTGAGCCTGGCCAGCCTCAAAGTGGCATAAACCCGCCGAATAAACTAGTCTGTGTGACAGAACATCGAGCGGCCCAATGATCGTTCGGGATTTCAACCTATACTACGGGCAGTAACAACGCTATCTGTGCTAACACACTAGATAGCATGCACGACATGCCCCTTCTAAAGCAGCTTCGGCGTCAAGCAGTTCGTCGACAGCGTAGCTTTTGCCGGTTGGGGAACTTGCTGCGGTAGGACAGGAGCTATCAATCTCGTATTACTTCCGTCCGTCTGCCAGACTAAAGTGTCACCCAATCCACTAGACCGGGGCTCTTATACATGTTATTAGCTTGACATCTTGTCTTGTGAGATATGTTCTCTCCTACGATACTACTGCTCTCATCAAGTTATGAGACTAATGATTATTATATCAAGAGGTTTAAGTATATCACCCCTGAACTAATAAATCAATCGTCAACAATGGGACATGCTCGAAGGCTAGAAGGGCAGAAAACAGTCCGTTTCGGTACCAGTGCAGAGCCAGATATTCTGAGGCTTTGGGCACGATTATGTTTCGGGGCCGTAATTGACATAGGTACTCACGTATGCAGCTCGACAAAGAGATAATAAAATGGTTATGCGCTTGGGCTGTACTTACGGTATTGGCGTTAACAAGTTCCTAAGGCTCATTAAAGTAAAGCCCAAGATCTCTCTGACAAGCAGCCATGAGTGGCGAAGAAGAATGACGGGCATGGAGATCTTGGTAAGGCTAATAGCGCTTATTGTAACGCACTCGAGTCTGGAGAACCCTGCATTTGATCGTCTTTGCCCACGTCATGAGACGGCGCGGGTGATATTCTATCCAATTGGGCGGCAAGGTGGCAGTATAAGAGGCAAGTCTTTTGGTGCCATCGCATCTTTGCATTCGCTAGTCAGATCTGCTGCTGAGATGCGGCAGAAGAAAAAGAAACGAGAGTTGTGCCGCCGCCGCCGCCGCCGCCGCCGTCGCCAGACTACGCTCATCTCGAATATGCAGCAAGCAAGCCCCTCTGTCCCGTGTCCTACGTTTGTCGAAACTAGGTACGCATACACCAGCTAGAAAATGCTGGGGCCGCTGGTTTGCTGTCCGCCCGCCCACTGCGCGTGCGGATGCAGATGTTGTATTTCCACAGTATTACCGCAAGGGGATGAGTTCCAACAGTCAGATGAGCATCTCCGGCCGCTTCATTAAGAACGGCTGTCTGAATAAACGACATAAGAATATCGGAAGCCAACTGAGGCGGCGGAAACGTGGGGTGATGCCATATCCATGAAATCACTGGTTCAGCGGTCGGTAGTTCCAACCGTAAATCAACAGACATAGAGCTTGTGAGTGGCTAGCAATCCGGGCGTATTAATATCGTCAGAGTTCAGATGCACTAGCTGTTTTCAAGTCAGATTATTGAAGTTCGGGAGACAGATGATCAATCGGTATTTGCTTTTCTGCAGCGGTGGAAATTATAAGTCCCAGTGGCTCATCTGTCTGGCTCGGTACTACCAGAAGAAGACTGCGAAACCAGCAGAAATGATAGGAAAATTGGTTTCTTTATGTCATCAGTCACATTACATGGACGCTGTCCGAGCCTTCCCGCCCGTGTCTTCCTCCCAGTCGGGAGCAATGGAAATCGGCAGGGTGCATGATACAGAGTGCAGAATGCAGATTGAAGAAGACAGGAATCACGACGCAGAGAGACGGTCAGCAACCTCGAGGGGAGCGCTAGAGATACCAAATGCAACGCTGGTGTTGTTCTCTATTGCATTGGTGGCTCTGCACCCTACTAAGACTGACCTCCCTCTTCTGCTCTCCTGTGTCTCCGGGCCGAGAGAGAGGGAGAGAGAGGAAGAGAGCTCAGCTTCCCCACGAGCTGACAGCCCAATCATATCGGGCCGTACCCCCGTCTTTGCTCAAGCAAACCAAGGATCACAACGCTGGTAAACAACAGATGCCTAATAAAGAAGCTTGCTTGGTCTCTCTGTTGGTTCCTTCTCACATCGACAGACAGGCACGTATATGTAAAGCGTCTTTCCCTTTTATTCAGCGTCCCGAGGATTGTGCCAGCATGGTCTTATTCACTAGTCATTCGCCCGGGCACTCATTCGTCATCTCCAGTGCTCTCTACTCGGGGCTCTATCCAGCGGGAAGGTACCTAATAACCTCAAAATAGCCTCAGGTATGCCTGGCGCCTGAGTTCTGCCTAAGGTAGGCATATGGCAGCTATGTACACATAACAGAAGTAACCACATTGTTAGGAATAGGTATACTAGCTGCCTGGGCCTCTTCTCCACCCTTGCATATCGTTGCCCCTGCTTAGCTAGTCTGAGTTTTGTATCCCAGAATGTCCAGGGCCCGTGTCCAATGAAAATGTCAACAGCGTTCCAGCAGTCTGGATGCGCTTTTCAAATCAGCAAGTAGCGTATCATCGTGGGATTTTGGCCTAGTCACAGTGCAAGGCGAAGACGGAGGTATTTCTTCATTAGACCGGTGAAAGACGAGCCCGAGAGGTTGGGGTGTAGCGACCGCGGCTACCTAGTTATGCTTAGACGGATGAAAATAATTTTCCCTCAAGACTCGGCAGTGACAGAGCATCAGACACCGTTACATCGACACCGCAATGCACACATCTGTTCCTCGATAAAGGTTGAGTATGCAGTTACTCCTCATCAGCTGGACGGCCTAACCTAGATAGTGTACTACTAGGTTTAGGACAGAGAGACAGAGAGAGAGAGAGAGAGCCAGGGTCGTCGGATGCCCGTCGACGGTCGATGGGTCTATGCGGAGCGGGACATCGTTGATCTGCCTACAGATGTACTCCTGGGCGGGAGGTATCTAGGTAGTATTGAAACAGTGTAGCTGAGTGTGCTAAGCGGCCATTTGAACGAAAGGGAGCCCCTTGCGCTTGTCCAAGTACCAATCACTGGCAACCCATGGCCTGGAAAGAACCCGCCACTAGACTAGAGAGGAGGCCATTGTTCTATCCTCTCTGAATTATCCCACACCTTGGTCGTCCGAGACACAGACACATTCTCCTCTTCCCCACGGGCTCGCTGTAGTACAGTACCATAGCACCAAAGTACCAGGCATACCACACACATATACCTGTATACCAAGTCAAGTCATTGCTACCGCAGTACTTTCTACATCCTTACCGCAGTACATGACTAGTAACCGTGCCCCGGGTGTGCGTGTTTATGTGCAGAACCTGTCTGTTGGATACGGACATTACTCCTCACAACAAGATTGGCGCTATGCGTGGAATAGTTGGTCTATATTAGGTCGCTTAATCTTGTTACCACCTAATCACCCACGCCCTCTTGTTTTATCGAATTCGAGGCCTCATATATATATATATAGTTAACCTGATCCTCCTAGCCTGATCATCTCGCGAGGGATTTATTGCGACAAGTGTATCAGAGCACTAAGGCAGTTTGAGTTCAACAGCGCCACAGCCTTGCCCTACAGTTTCGGTATATATTAGCGAGTGCTGGTTTCTGTTCAATGATGGCTGTCACCGAATGTACCCAGCGGTTTTATCTCCCGAGCCGGAGTCTCCCAAAGGGTCGTAAGTTTTGCGTCAACGCCATGAATATCAAGTCGACAAGCATGAGGGGCGGCGAACCTTTATCAGCTCCACCCCATATGCGAGACTTCAGTTACCACATATCGACTCCGGTTCATAGCCCTCTATTGTCACGAGAGACAAGCTCGGACGTCGACTCTCTAATGCCGACGCAGCTATTATCGCCCATCTCGGTCAAGGCTGAGATAGTTAACCAAGTCTGTGGCCTTGTCAACAGTTTCGGACAGCCGCAAAGATGCCATCTGAAAAGGAAACTTGGGAACTGTGATGAAGACGACGGGTTCGTCTCACTTCCTGGATTTCGAAGCCTCTTGTCCTATCACGAAAGCCTCAGTCATTCACCCGAACCCTCCCCATTGCTTACACCAAGCACCAGCCCAGAGCCAAGTGAGGCCGATCTCTCCTCGAGGAGGCCAAGTTTATTCTTAACACAGGATCCCATCACGGAGAAGCTCAACCGTCTTCGAAAAGGAGAGAACAAGAACCCGTTACCACCACTACAGGCTCTATGTGGGACAGCCCTGTACACGTACAAAGAGGAGCAATACCAACAATCCTCAGAGCCCTCAGCGTCTCGAAAAGCCAGGAAGCGGCGTGCAAAGTCCAAGAACCACCCGCATTGTAATATCAAATACGCGGTTGAAGAGTTGGACTATATCAGATACCAACGCATCGACATCGGGCAAGAATGGGATGCCGTGGAAGCCAAGTTTCACGAGAAGTTCCCCATGATCGTTTTCCCGGAAGAGCGGCAAAAGCAGGGATTACAAGGGGTGTACTACCGACAGAACAGCGTCCTCCCCCGCATCGTCGACGGCCAGTTGGTTTTCATGGACAACGGACACGTCGAGCCTGTCTGTGTGAAGACCAGAGAGCAGTCGGAGGAGAAGCAACTATATACCCTCGTGAATCTCTTCCCGGAGCGGGCAATGTATTATGACTGGGTGTCACCCAAAGACCGCCAGCGCGCCCGTGAGATCAGTAAGTGCTTATTTACCTTTGATTCCCATCAAGATACGCCTCTTCTATTTACATTCATTCGTCCTCTTACCCCCATTTCCCAATTTTACAGAGTGTTATGCATACCATATTATTCCATCCCTCTCTTTGGGACAAGCGTGGCGGACAGCAGCACGGACAAAAAAAAAAAAAAATAAGATCCGGAGAGGCGAAGACAGATGGAACAAGCACGTCGCGAGGCCATCGAACGCGGCACTTACTTCGAGACCTTGCCACCACCTCAGACCTGTGGATGCTGCCCTGGAGAAGACCGCCCGCGACAGAAGAAGCAGAGGAAATGCGACGCGACCAACAAGAAGAACACGGCGAGAAGCTCTGTTCGTAAGATCCAGTACGCGGTCCGTTCAAAGTTATAAACAGACGTGGTTATAAACCAATCCTCGGCGTTTACCAATTGTTCTCCAGTAGTGGAGTTAAGAAGGGTTGAATTCTTATTCACAGCACACACATACACACATCCCACACCTCGTGTAGCAACCTATATACATCCGTACTATTTATGACGAATGCCCCCATCTCGGGAGCGTTTCACTCGAATTCATGTTTACGAGAACGAGAACACGAAAAAAGACGAAAAAAATGGAGAGAAGCCAAAAATGAGACGACGCCCCTGATGAAGTATGTACGATTGCGTTAGAGAGTCTTTTTCATCGCGTGGTTTTATTCCTCGTGTTTGTTCTTTAGTGAACGCTTTTCTTCTTCTCTATACGACCCAATCCTCCTGCATCTGGACGATCATCATCACTATTACCACTATCATTATCAACAACAGAACCCAACGGTTCCGAAATGTCTTTCCCACTTACTATATCACACCACCTTGCCTTTTTTTACTTGGTACAAGCAAATAGAAACCAGTCGATCGGTCGAAACACAAACACAAACACAGAAACAAGAATGAAGAATGACAAAAATGAAAAAATGAATACGAGACGAGACGAGATGACACGACATGAGATGAGACGAGGAAGACAGACATCGAGGTAGAGACCCTTCACAGGGTAATTTTTCTTTAAAACAATACTTTCAGTTCGGGTGGTCAGGGGTGCTGGTTAGTTGGGCGGCTTATTCTGTTTTTATTGCGATAGTTTTATGATTTTTCCTATTTCTTCGTTTTCTCTCTTCTATGTCTTCATCTTCACTCCCCTGGGGTTGCGATCTAGGGATCTGAAAATGAAGAAGGCAAGAAAGGAGCAAAAAAGGAGGAAGAGAAAAGAGATACGATGCTAGCTAATACCAACTTACTAGCGTTCCCTTTCCTTCTCTTTTTCTTCTTCTTCCAATTATCAGATTTTCTTTGTCAGAATTTTCTGACCTGGTTGGTGGCAGGTGGCACATGTGTGGCATATGAGTCGGTTCTCTGATTTCAAGTTTTCGAGTTTGGGTTGATTTTGTTTAATTTCTCCTTTGTCTAAGTATACTTAGTTAGCAAAACTAGTAACGAGCAATGTCTAAGAAATCTACTAATTATAATATGCTACTTTACCAAGTTGACTTGCCTACTTTATTTAGAAATACCGACTTAATTGCCAACTGAAGGCATGTATCTCTGTCCGTCTGTCTGTCCACTTCTGTACATAGGTAGGTACGTATCTACATATTCCACCTACCTAAGTTTACTACATCATAGGTGCAAGCTGCCAAGTAGTTTAACGCAGTTCAGATAACAAGACGCGACTTGACTTGGCTTGGCTTGATTTACTCTGCAGACGCTGTTCCGTCTGCCTCTCTATTGTTTTGCTTCAAGTTGTTAACCTCCGAATTTAGGCGCCCGACGGATTCGATGCATGAACGAGCCCAATATTAAACACTTCTTTAGACGTGTATGTACCTAAAGAATGCCCGTAGATGCTGGCCGACGAAAACCGCCAGCCTCGTTTTGACCGCTGCTAGTTGTTTACATACCTACCCATGTGATAATAGTTGGGCAAATAGGCAACTCAGTATCTTATTTGCTCTTCATAGATAGTTTATTGATTGCCCAACCTCTCTGCTCTCTTCTCCTAGCCCCTTTTCAATCCTATTCCCTTTTCATTTACAGGCTAGAAGAAGATGATGAAGAGGAGAAGGAGGCCAATAATGGGGCGGAGAAGTAACCGACCTAGCCAAGCAACAAAACCAAATAAACCGTTCATCCTTCGGTACGACCAACTAGACTGGCCAATCCATCCTTCTAATCTAGACACCTACCTCTTCTTCCGCTTGCCCGGGCCCCTCAGGTGTGTAGGTAGATATATAGGTACCCAACCGGACAATCAATGACATCGTACATGTAGATTAGCTAATTTTGGGCCACCAACAGACAAGACGCAATAGCATAAAACGAAATAAATCAAAATATACTCATTCTATCCAACTTCATGCCTAACTGTTTTCGGATCATCTACTTACCCGCCTCTAGCCATCTACCTCACCTACCTTACCTACCTATCCAGCTTGCCTAGCTTTATGCCTCAACAGCCGGGCTAGGAGCCACATAATACAACCTGGCATCAAGTAACGCACACATCAATACATCCATCACCTCTATCCCTCCATTCATGAGCTCTATCACCAGTACACTCTCACAGCCTCATGCGAGTTGAAGAGGGTATCACGGGTTTTATCTCTAGTCGATGATTCATGACGTTATATTTATCTGGCGATCTTTTGGTCCGGTCTCCAACTTTTCTTGCACATTCCTTCTTTCGTTCCTCTTTTATGCCCGAGTCAGGTTGGTAGGTTAGGCAACGGTATATATCTGGTGATTTTTAAAAGGGGGCTGGCTTGGGTGGGAATGATGCCATGGGCAAGCTGGGGAGGAGTAAAACTAGAATGAGTGGACGAAGGAACGAAGAGATAACTACATCAAATCTATATCTACAGACCATATACCCTTGTCTTCCTCTACCTAATGCCTTACATTCATACTAACCTAGCCTCATATACTCCTCCCACGTATACTCCCTTACCACTCTCCCGCCTTATGTAGGTACTTAACTAACCTACCAACCTTCCAACCCGCACATTAATACCTTCTCCTTGCTGACAAACCTACCTACCTAAGGTACCTACCTTGCGTGTTCATCTAATTAAAGAATCAACCAATCAACTAAACAGCATTAACAACAACAGTAGTAGCAGTACCAGCAGCAAGGTTGAGTGATCGAATGTGGAGAAAGAAAAATTGTAGCGGTGAAGCGGTTAAAGAAAAAAAAAAAATCCCTTACTGACGATAAAAATATACCAAGGGGAAATAAGGTAACCTGACCTTTAAGAAGAGAAAAGTTTGGGGTCCCATGGGTTTGGGTAAGTAAGGCTGGGGACTGATTAGGCAAAGACCGAAGACTTCATAACGTCGCTTATAAAACATAACGCAACGCAACACGGCAGGCAAGCGAGCATGTTCTTTGTAGGTTCCTAGATAGGTTAGGGATTTGCAAATATATGTTTTTATTCATCTTGTTTATTTACGGCGATAGTATGTAATAGTAGGTAGCCCTACATACAGCTGAACCTAAGTAACCTAATCTACCTAGTACCCAAGGTAAGATAAGTAAGTAGGTAGGTAGGGTAATAGAAAGACAGAGAGATAGTATAAATAGGAGAAATAAAGTGAAATGATGAAGAATGTTGTCATGTAGAATATATATCGTTAATTCCCACGCGAGATTAGGGGCGTCTTTTTTTCCGTGACAAATGTAACGCCTCAAATATGAACAATGAAACGAAGCCACGAAACCATGAAGAAAAGAAGGCACGAGGAAGGCATGGATGGGAAAGGCATAAGGAAGGAATGGGATACACCGCAGAGCATAATTGCATGCAACACACCAAGGATACCATACAGTGGGTGGGTACGAAAGCTTTATCGTTGGATATATATTAAATCTGTCTACAGATGTAAGGTAAACTAACACGTACATTATCCCACGTATGCGAGGACAACTAGCTATGCTGGGAGGGACGGAGGCAGGCAGGCAGGCAGGCAGGCGGGCATGTATAGAGAGCGGCAACTTTACATGATGGCTGTGCCAAGTTGTGAATTACTTAATTAATATTTTATGTCTAGCTTCTATAGTATCAATAACAGCGATGCAACATACTGGCCTATCATAGCAACAAGCCCAAGTCGAAGGTGAAAAAGTCAAATGACGAGTATAGCAGCGGACCAAGACCTTAAAGTTGGTTGATCAGACCGCGACCAGGGGCGTCGACTCTCCATTCCTCAAGGCTCTAAAGGGAAAAAAGGAGAACTGGTCGATATCTGGGGTTCGTTCATTTCCTAACGTCTAGGGGGTACTGCATGTATCTGCCCGCCTGTCTGTCTGGCTGTCTATTAGGTTTGGCTTGGCAGGACCTTGTTTTCGCCAACAGCTTTAGGTGCCCAGCCTTGCTCTCGGTGTGCATTGTGCATTGTTGATCATTTCTGTATCACACAGTGCAAGATATTGTTCCTCTCGGGGTACGTATCGAAATCGCTGGAAATAAGGGTACGACTTCAAGGAGTTTTCGGCGCCGGATTCTTGTTACGGGACCAATAAGGAGGAAGAAAGAGTCCCATGGGAGAGGGGCCCGTTGGTAGCCAAGGTAAACAAAGGTACATGTAGGTAATTATATGTACGGTAAAGTAGCATTTTAGGGCTGTGCAAGGGTATGAAGACGATGTATGTTGATGGAAATAAGGTGGGCAATAAGTGTGAATGTTGTTGGTTTTGGGGGTTGCAGTCGCAGTAGCAGTTGGCTGCAGAGTTGGCAGCAAGCCCCCAACGGTCGTTATGTCACATATCAGCTAAGGCAATAACGAAAACACACATAGTGGAATGGGATCCTCTTTTTCGGGATCTTCGGGCTCTTCCATCGGCTTCTGGACCGAACCTTATGTGCGATTACTTCGGCCCTGTGTTGCTTTGTTGAAGGGAAAACGTCCACCCCGTAACCCTAGCTGAGATGGGAGATCCTCCTCTCAATGCCCTAATCGTGCCATCCTGTCGGGCTCACAAGGTTCTCTCGGCAATGCTGCTGACTGCTGACACAGCAATCGCCTTGTTCTGGCTCTTTCTCCAACTGCCAGACTGCCCCTGGTTCGTTCCAGTAGCGCCCAATGGTGGGAAATCCTCCAGCCTTGATAGTGTGACATGCCGCGCGCTTCCACCTCGTCATACGTACACACCCCTATCATCGATCTAGTAAGACTCCTATAGATGGTTACTCCTGAGGCCATTTCGGCCTATATAGGTCCTAAATTGGCTCGTGGCGGCTTCTTCCTCGAAGGGATCGTCGTCACTGTCGTCCGCCACATCATATTCTTCTAAATCTGAGGCGTTGCCGGTTCTGAATGTGTAGGGGTTCTTATCAAACTCATCGTCCGTATCCACCTCCTCGTCAGGATAATCCGCTGTGTAGTAATTCTCAGCTAAGTACCGTTAGTTGGTTGCATCAATGTGAAGAGAAAAAAAAAAGGTAGTAGTACCGTTCTCATCCTCTTCGTCCTCGGCCCATTCCTCCTCGCTCTCGTCCTCTTCTCCGTAAAAGAATTCTATGTCAGGCTCCTCGTCAAACACCAAGAGTCCTACCTTCTGTGGCGGCACATGGTCCCCCATGCTGCTAGCGGGGACACGGACGTAGGTGTCGATGACGTAGTCGCCATCACTATCGCTATTTTCCACGTCGGCATCCACCATGTCCTTGTCTACCGAGGATTGTGCCTCCTCAGGATGCCGTTCGGCGTACCGTTGGGCCGGGGGCTTAGGCTTGAACTTAAGTTTAGGAGCGGTTGCAGCCTGCGCGCGTTTTTCCTCATCAGCCTTCAGTAAGCTAAGGCCTATCTGCTCCAAGGCGTATGCTTCCATGTCTATGGCAAGCTGCTCCATGTTCACATTCCAACGATTTGTCATTGACTTTGGGAGTTCGGGTTTCTGTTTGGGTGGGCGGTCCTTGGCGGCTACTTTCGCTATACCTGGCTTCTTGAATTTCCTAGGCTCTGCTAGTTTGTCCACTTCCATGTCCTCAGCCGCGCGAGTGTGCGAAGGTGTGGGTGCCACAGGGGTCGCATTATTGGCCGCATGGAGCTTTTCAGCAAGTCTCGAGGAGACACGTTTGATCCTTCTTTCCACAAATAGGGCCAGACCAGCCCTTTTCTTCGAGATACCTCCATGAGTTCGGCTTGGGTAAGGCGTAGAAGAGGCTATCATCATGTCCTTTCGTGACATGTGAAATCGTCGGGGCTCGGAGGCGGTAACGGAGTTGAGCGTATTGGTACTCTCGGCGGTGGGGTCGCGAGAAGCGCTTTGGGAGCCATTTTCCTTCGAGATGCTCTGAAATGTTGTGGCTTGATCCTCTTGGGGGGAGGTGTGAATAACGGGCTTCTGATTCGGGATAGGAATGTTTTCGGCAAAGGAAGCATCCACGTGCTGACGCTGGTACACAAAGACACTGCTCCTATGGCGTTTGGTTTCTTGGAGGCCTGCGACAGAACTCCAGTTAGCCTAGCTCGGGAGTCCATCGAATTCAAGCTAGGAGTTACTTACGGAGGTATGAAACGGGATCCTCCTCCGTCGCTTTGCGCTTCACACGAATGAGCTGCGGCGGCACAGACATCTTCCTGGTGGTGAAAGCACCAACCCGAAAGATACCTTACTTATCAAGCAGCACGCGCAACTATGCGCTAAGTATGTCTTACTGTGGTGGTCAAGTAGGTACGCCCTGTGTTACTGTTTCGAACTGTGACAAGAGAACAACTATTCGCTGTGTTGAACTATCCGTACTAAATAGTAGTCAAGTACGTGTACAGTAGAATTTCAACACTAAACTTTACTGTAGGTATGACGAAGCTGGCAGGTGGAAGCTAAGTAAACTTTAGATCGGAGTCAGTGGGGTTGTCCTTTTAAGGCCTGTGGCTTGTGACCATTTAGGTTGCATCTCTCTGGCGGAGCCGTGGCGTGAGCTATAGTGGGGTGAGTTGCATTTTACCATTCTTTCCTATTTCTACTCGTCGTTGGCGAGTCGGTTCATCCTCTTAGACGATGCCGGAATCCTCGTGGGTATCTTATATTCTGAAAACCATGGCAACTATGATAATCACCAGGGTTGGTCATCCAGATCATCGATCATATGAGAAAAGACAATAGCTCCAGTAACTTCATAAAGAGATAAGTCTTGCTACTTTATCCCCCCACTTCCATTTACTGTAGATACCTACCTAGGTACCTACCCTACCCCATTAGGTGCCTCTTCGACTCACTCGTCAAAGTCGGCGCTAATAGCTAAACATTTCTCATCGACCATCCTTGAATACTTACATATTATATCTGTATGCATGCCTAATAATATGTTTGAGTTTGTTTGGGCCCGGGTATCTTGGTGAAACCATTTGGCTAGTGGCGGTGGGAGGACCACCGACTGTCATGACGGTACATTGGTATAGACAGCATACCACCACCTGAATGACTCGATAGACCTGGTGAGGCGACTCGGAACATCAATAGAGCAAAATGAAGAGCTCAGTCTGGCGCTATACGGCCCCCAGAAATTGCCGGCCACCGGTCCGGATGCCAGTAGTCGGGCGTAGCTGGGCATTAGATAATCGTCAAGGCGCGAAGCGGCTTGGTACTACTATAATAGTATTGACATCATTAATAGGTCATATTGCGTCGAACCAGAATTGTTAGCGATGCTCCCCCCGAATGCCCCTTCGGACAGGTCTATCCGAAGTCCCTTTGTTGAATTCATCCTTTGTCCATTGCCACGTGTACTTGGATAACCTACAGGAACTTGCCTAAGGTGTGCACCTTCGAGCGTACCACACACCTGAGGAATGATGGCACTTATTCTCAAGGTTCAATAGGAGGGGCTCTGTATTGTGGTATTACCCTACAGTGCCTGCCAACCTAGGTACATTGATAATAGTGTGAAGGCACCACCAGGCTTGATTCAACTTCCTCAGTAGAGCCTATTGTTTGGTGCGGCTCGGTCCTATTCTTCATTGAATGCTTGAAGTTTGCCTCGAGACCCGTATCTTCCCTGCTAACGCCGGGGTTATGTTTGTCGGTCTGTTGCTAAACCTCCAAGCAGCCTCAACCGATACTACTGCATACATCATTACCATCTTCACTTACTACTTGCTTCCTACAGCACTCCACCAATCCCCCACCTGGAATTCCAAGAAATCCGTATTGTTCCGGGCATCCTTTCACTTTTACACATGAGAGAGGGTGCGTTAATTAGCCTCTAAGTTCCTGCAGGATTACTGATCAGAAGTCCGGGGAACCCCCCAGTCAGACCACATTGGCGCCGGATCTCACTTCGCCCCCGGGCAGTAACACTAGGTCACTAGCCTTTCCAACATAGCTAGCTTTGTGAGAGACCCGAAAGATTCTGTACCAGACGCCGAGAGACACGGACAACGAGATGTCTTCTCGTAAAATTCCTGTAATGTTCACCTTTCACGGGAGGGGTGTACAGCCCCCTCTTTTCGTGGCTGGAACCTTCTCAGATCCGCCGTGGCAACCATACGAGATGGAAGCCTCGGTAGATCAACATGGAGACTTTATCTTCACCAAGAAGATCATGATCAATGAAGCTTCCGATATTCAATACAAGTTCCGCAATGCATCTGGCGATTGGTGGGCGTTAGACCCAGATGCTGACACAAGTGAGATATTCTCCAGTAACGAACAATACGTGTCAGGGGTCACGGTTCGCTAACCTTTCGACCTTGCGTCTTATAGCCACAGATAGTCAAGGCAACGTGAACAGTCTACTACGTTTTCCAGCTACGCATGCTACTCAAGAGGCCTCCATTATCCGGGATGTCGATGCTTTTAAGTTGAGCGATGCATCTGCCAAAGATGAGTCCGAAGCATCATCCAGCGCTCAACCTTCCCAAGTCGCTGCTGCCGATCGAACAACAGACGCGGACGCAAAAAATCTTGGTTTCGCCAATGGTTATGCTAAGAGAGAGAAGCGGAGGCGGCTGTCTTTGCCACCTTTGGAAGAACCTGCGAAGACTGCCGCCGAAGTTGCTGACTCGGCCTCATTACTAGATGAAGATGGTTTGGAGACCGAAGACAGCGCCCAAAGCAGCGTCAACTTTCTGCCGTTATTCAGCCACGAGTGTCTCTCTTCCACAGATGAAGACCAGCCAGCCAACAACGAAATGCTTGATGCGCAGCAACAGAGTTATAACTGCTCTCCAGTAAATCTTGACCAATCGGAAGTGGACTTCGACGACCCCCTAATAGAGCACTTCCCCTCAGATCGCGATTCAATCATAGCTACTGTACGTCGCTTGTCGACGAGCGTAGAGCTGGATCCTACTACGGTAGACGTACCCCCTCTATCGCCCGTTTTTAAACCTTGCGCCGAGGATGCTGGCCCCTCTGGGGAGTCGGGTTCCTTGTCAACCGATGATGCAGCGTCGCATGGGCGATATGGGCGACACTCTGTAACCCATGGCACATCTAGGACATCGTTAGGATCCATTGCAGAGAATGAAGAAGCTACTCGGAAAGACATGACAGGTCCTGCCGCCGAGGAACTAGACACGACGGTTCATCAGATTGGTCGTCACAAGCCTTCACTGGCGTCGTCGAATAGTAATGAAGACGAAGGTATCGCTATGGGCGTCACCCTTCCCGGGGACATAAGTAAAGGTACCCCCAACGATCCAGTTAATTATACCGTGCAACCTGGAGCGGATGAGACAGCGACTGGGGAAAGCACGCCCCGGACCGTAGAGCACGGTATCATAGCCTCAGGATCATCCGATCCCGTTGACCCAACAGTTTTGCGGAAGCCAGTAAACAGTGAGCGACCCCGTTCTCCTTCTTCGACATATTCTCTCCATAAGCCAAAGCACTAGGGGAGTTGGCTTGGTGCATTCCTCCGCACGGTGTTCGTCATCTGGCCTAGCGGCTTGGTTTGTTGGCTTTGCGGCCGTAGAAGAAAGCAGGTGTAAGAGTGGCGGCCCTGTCCTTATTTGTCTTTTCAACTTCTTGCTTCATTTTCTAGCACATGAAGATTGACTTTAGATTAGCTTGCCCAAGACTTCTAGAACGGGAGCCTTAGTCGCCCTCGGCGTGGGAATTGGTCTTTGGGCTTTACAGGACTGGCTGCTTTCCAATGAACCTTGCAACTCTAGCCCAACTGCTTCGTTAAGATGCGCTCTCGTGTAACGGTAGTATTGGCATGTTTTGCAAAAGCCTTGTGTATTGACTCATGGGGTACTCCCTGAAAAATAAGAGTTTCGTGATGCTTTTCCCCTTGTATTTTTAAAAAAGGAAATAGTTAAAGAAAAAAGGGAAGAAAAAGGGCGAAGTGAAGAACATAAGCATTTAGTTAATAGCCGCTCACGTCTTTGACTTATTTTAACTAACTTATTATGTTTTTACGGATGTACAATAATGAACATGACTGAGAATAGCTAGAAGCATGGAAGCATTTTTGATATTTGAAATAATAGCAACACTGAACACACCCTTACTGTAGGTACCTTAGCCCTTCTTATTCTTCTGCTAAGCAGAAGCATACTGAGCAAACTATTGTCTCACTTTGATAAACTAGAACTACGAGTATATTTCTTATGCTTGCCGGTTTCGGCTTCCTGCCTTAATCAGCCTTATGTCCTGTCCGGTTCTCGATAGAGTGGTGTGCAAGTTGTCTTGGCAATCCCAGAGATCCCTCTGAAAACCACATCTGTTTGTTTCGGTGCCATCACCGTTGAGCCTCAACCTGACACACCTTTGTTCAATTTGCCTTGAAGCCAACGGCCGCCCTGATATGTGATTCAACATCTTAATGTTGTTGTAAAGCCATGGTATTTTTAAACAAGGGATCTATTCTACACCTGTTTACTCATAGGTTGAACTACTTGGACCCCACGAGCTCCTGCCTACGAGCAAGCTTGTGCATGTGTATTCTTTAAAGGTTCTTTTCGTGATTCTGCTACTTGCCTTGAGCGTCTACAACAGTAAGAAAAGCTTCTGTCGTCTACCTCATACCGTAGATGTTTCTAGGTTTTATAGGCAGCTTTAGGAATGTACGGTAGGTGCCTACACGTACGTGACAAAGATCCAGTTTGTATAATCCCCTATTGGAACAAGAATCAAGAACTTGCAACACCATCCAGTGTTACACTCACGGTGTATTTATTGGCGTACAGCTGAACTTCAGCCTCAATTTGTGCTGTGTCATAGAACGGTGATGGGTAAGTACTACCTTAGGCTCACCGTGGGAATAAAGAACCCATACTGTATATCATTCCTCAACGTCAATGGCCTGATCTGCAGTGGACGGTATCGCGCCACCTTTGCCAAGACCTAGATATGTACTCTCTCCTTCCTCACAATCCTACTATGACTTAACAAGGGCCAACTTCAAGGACTGAGAGAAGCGACCAAATGGCTCGTGTGAATTTACTATCGCCATTCACCTACTAAGCATCCTATAGAACCCACGGTAATATTTCATCTTAAATTCAGCTCAGACACGATTCCTTGTCTTTTGATTCTCTCCCACTTAACAACAGAACGTCCTAGACCACAGCGATCGAGGCTCTGTTATCGATTGACCAGTGACGTTGCGCCTCACTTGAGCCTGTGTAGTCGGGCAACAACAGCAACAACGGCGTGGCCTCCCTCGTTGCACACCCGCCAACGTTACTCCGATCCCTTGCGATTCACGCATCTCCCGAATAACCGTTCCTACGTTTTCCGACTTCAAACACGCTTCCCCCTCTTGCGCTTCCCATCGCATCCGCCACTTTTACTCTCTATGATCTCGATACCCACCTCATTGCCCTAAGGGCACCTCTAGGAGCAGTTACAAAAAGACTACATCCTGCTTCCACCATAATACATTAGACACCGGTCCACCCGACTCATCGAAATGGATGGTAATCTTGCTAGACACGAGGACGCCCTAGGGCTTTTCGGCCCTAGCTCACCGCGTTCCCCTGACCAGTCGACTTCGAGAGGGGACGCCCGAAGCAACATGATATCGTCTGCCGACCCTTGGGCCGACGATGGCTTTTCCGATCCCGACACTTGTCGGATATGCAGAGGCGAAGGCACTACAGACGAGCCTCTTTTCTATCCGTGCAAGTGTAGTGGCAGCATAAAATATGTCCACCAAAACTGCTTGATGGAGTGGCTGTCACATTCACAGAAGAAGCATTGTGAACTCTGCAAGACGCCCTTCCGCTTCACCAAGCTTTACTCTCCCGACATGCCCCAGCGGCTGCCCTTCCACATCTTCATCCACCATATGACGAGATACCTATTTCGGAACATTCTTGTCTGGCTCAGGGCAGCCTTGGTCACTAGTGTTTGGCTTGGATGGCTTCCCTATTTAATGCGGTCTGTGTGGTCGTTCTTATTCTGGGTCAGTGACGAGGGTTTATACGTATCCATGGATCCTGTGGGTACGCGCAATGTCAGTTGGCTGCAAGGCTCCAACACCCTGTCTGTCTCTGTTACGGGAACAACTATTTGTCCTTCGACGCCTCTTCTGCCGGTCACCACTACAGCCGCTTCTATTGGCGCTGTCATAGATCAAGTTCCCGTGTCTACCCTTATGAGGGCCATGACTGCGCCTTTCAACAACTCGGGTACCACTAATTCATGGTTCCGCACGTTGTTCGGCCTCCCAGCTCAGAATCCGGCTTACGATGTGGAGCTTGTGGGTAACATGAATGTGACCCTGCGCAACTTGGTGACCAAGGCGGCAGGTTCCGATTCTCGAGGCTCACTTCTAAGCAATGTTGGATTTTTGCATCGCATCACAAGAAGCCCAGCTATCAACCGAATCATCATCTCTGTGCTCGAGGGGCAGGTTATCACGGTTTTTGTGATCATATGCTTCATCCTTATTATTTTGGTTCGGGATTACGTTGTTCAACAGCAACCCGAGATCAACATGCGCGCCGCTTTTGCCGCGGTGGAGGACGCTGAAAATGACATGGCGCAGCCGGCACCGCCCGCTAATGTTCCCGTGCCAAACCCGGAGCCGGTGCCTGCTCTGGGCCCATTCCACAATGATGAGGATGGGGATGAAGACGGCGAAGAAGATAGTGATAGTGATGAGAGCGAGGAGGAGTACAGGATAGTAGGCGATCACAACGAATATGAGGGACTGCCCGACGTAGTCCGGGAATCGCCGACACATCCGCGCCGTCTTGCTACGATGCGGACACGATCATACAACATGCCTAGTCAAGGTGACGGGAGCAGTGATTCATCTAGTGCGTCTGGAAGTAGCCAGATGGCAAACAGTGGACTCCGCAACGAAACAGAATCGGGGTCACTGCATGGTGCAAGCTCTATTACCAGCAGGGAGCCGGTTCCGGTGCAGACAACCATTGGCGACTATGCGCGCATATACCGGGAAGCCGAGGGAGATATCGATAGGATTCAAGAGATAATTCAAAACTCAGGTCTTGACGAAGCTCTATCGCCTGTGTCTTCGTTAGTTGCAGAGAATGCTGGTAGCGATAGCTCTAGTTGGACGTGGGCTGGCACTGATGATGGAGTTGACTCGACTGCGGGCCTCTCAAATAAAGGCAAGGGCAGAGCGGAGACTAGTGACCAGGATCATGGCGCATCATCTTCTTTGACGACGATGCCCGTCTCCCGGCCCCGGGCTGTATCGGATGGGCCTCAAGCGTCACTTACCGTCAATCCCTTGGCCAACAATAACTGGTCCTTTCAAAATCTGCCTTCTCCCCAAAGTCCGGAAGACTCAACCTACCAAGATGATAATTCCGAACCTGGTCTGCAACCTGAGATCCCTGTGATGTCTTCGCAGACTTTCAACACCCCACCTCTTCAGACCTCGCCTTTTATTACTCCCGCACGAATGCAAGGAGTACAGGTCACCCCCGAGGGTTCGACAGATATGAACGAATTGCCACCAGCTGATGTCAACCCACTTCAACCAGACCCCACTGAAGATGAAGGGGTTACGGACGAACCGGCTGCACCTACTGTGGAAGCAGAGGCTCGTCGTGTTGTTGCGCCGCCACAACATCCCAACACTATCGTTGACCGTGTTGCGGACTTCATGTGGGGCGATGTTCCTGTTCCTGTTGATGCCGACGGCGCCAACCAAGAGGAAGCAGTAGACATATTCGGAGACAATCAGAACCCGCCATTCATGCATGGAGGACATGGCGCTAGGAACGATGATAACGGCCCAGAGCAGGAGGCGCAGATGGCCGCAGACGTCGTAGAAGCTGCAGCTGCTGCCGGGCTTGATCCCGAGGCTGTCGAGGACGCTGAGGATTTTGATGGCATCATGGAATTGATAGGCATGCGCGGCCCAATTACCGGGCTCTTTCAGAATGCCATCTTCTGTGCCTTTCTCGTATCCATCTCCATCTTTGTCGGCATATTTGTCCCTTATAACGTTGGACGATTAGCAGCCTGGATCCTGGCCAACCCGACTCGCCTTGTGCACATGATGTTCAGCTCTGCCAAGCTCGCTCAAGACGGTGCGCTCCTTGCTGTCGGGTACACATCGACCTTCATGTTCAACATTTTCGAGGCCTGCCGACTGCTCCTTGGGATTACCCAGGGCAAGCAGATCCTACGTACACTACGACTAGATGCGAGGCAGCTTTCCAATGGCGCTTTGGACAGGATCATAGCCAGTATCAGGTCCGAGATACCGGCACCATCAGTTAGCGACGTAACTCCCTTCTCTGCTGTCAGGCATCTCTCAGCCGCCAGTCATCAGGCTCTTCTCGTACTTAAAGGCAACCTACGCTATTGTGTATTGACTTCTGGCCATGTTCTCATGTACGTCTTTGGTGGCGATTACTTAGCCAAGTGGACAGCTGCACGAGAGTTTTGTAGGGCGTCGTGGCCCGCTTTGATGAGTTTCCTCAACGATCTACCTAACGCTGGGGCACGTTTCGGGACGCGGGCTACCAATCTCAACTCCTTGGAACCGTCCATACCGCTCGACATGGGCCTAGCATATTGGAGTGCCTACGACAGAACCTGGGCAATCCTGCTGGGCTACGCCTCTATTACCTTGCTTGCGGCCCTCTATCTCGCCAGGGGAACCACCCTGTCGACGGGACAGACGGCTCATGAATGGGAAGCCTCTCTCATCGACGGCCTGAACCAGGCCAGCGGTGTCATGAAGGTCATTCTCATTATCAGTATCGAGATGTTGGTGTTTCCCTTATACTGCGGCCTGCTGTTGGACTTTGCCCTCCTTCCGCTCTTCGAAAACACCACTCTGGCATCGCGCCTGGCGTTCGCCTGCAACCACCCGTTCACATCCATATTCGTGCATTGGTTCATCGGCACTGGTTATATGTTCCATTTTGCGCTCTTTGTCTCCATGTGCCGGAAGATCATGCGCAAAGGAGTACTATGTTCGTGTCCCTTCCAATCTTTGGTATTCCCCTATTTATTGCTAGTCGTGCGCTAATATGATGGGTAGACTTTATTCGTGATCCCGATGATCCCGAATTCCACCCCGTTCGTGACGTCTTGGAACGCAACGTAACCACCCAACTCCGCAAGATCCTTTTCTCAGCCTTCGTCTACGGAGCCCTCGTCGTGGTCTGTTTAGGCGCTGTAGTCTGGGGCCTATCGTTGACAATACCAAACGTGCTCCCGATCCATTACACCTACAACGAACCCGTACTAGAATTTCCTGTTGACCTCCTCTTCTGCAACTTCTTGATGCCCTTGGCCGTCAAGTTCTTCAAGCCCAGCGATGGTTTGCATGCCATGTACACCTGGTGGTTCCGGAGGTGTGCCGGTACGCTGCGACTAACATGGTTTCTGTTTGGCGAGCGACGAATTGAAGAAGAAGGCAAACTCATACTACAGCCACATGTCGCCATGGAGTATGGCATACAATTCTCCAAATGGAACAATCCGATCCTCGGGGTCAACTCGGGTGTCGTGGTTGTCCCTAAGAAATGGGGTGACTTTTTCGGCGACGGACAGTCGAAGCCAGTGTCAAAGATATCGAGGGAAGACATGATGAGCCTGAATGACAGAAAAACAACGCTAGTCCGGACAGGGCAGATGATTCCAGACGGTCGGTTTGTGCGTTCACCTGCCTCGGACCAGGCAAAGATACCCAAAGGTCATGCTGTGTTCACCGATGTCCTAGAAGAAGAGATACGTCAGCACTACGAGGAGGGTCGGCCCGAGACGGACCTTGTTCCTAATAACCACTACCAGATTGTTTACATCCCACCGTGGTTCCGAGTCCGCATCTTCACCTTTATCCTGTCTATATGGGTCTTCGCCGCCGTGACAGGCGTAAGCTCTACCATCCTGCCCCTGGTCTTCGGACGACGCATATTCAAGGCGCTCGTACCCCCGCATATCCGCACCAACGACATATACGCATTCAGCATTGGCGTGTATGTGCTCAGTTCAGCCAGCTATCTCGTCTTCCACCTACATTCAGCATGGGACACGATCCGAGAGTGGGCGTACTCCGTGTACAACTCGATGCTGGACCGCCATGCGCTAGAACGGGCGTCTCAACTGGCCCGTCGCGCCTGCAAACTTACTTATGCTTATGCCATGCTTTTACTGGTTTTCCCCATTCTGATCACAGTTCTGGTGGAAATGTACGTGCTCATCCCTCTACATACGTACATGTATTCCGTGGGGACGGCAGATGCATTACGCCTCGACGGTCACCCAGATGGGCACACGGTTCGGATCATACAGGCGTGGACGTTAGGCATACTTTATCTGAAGCTAGGGTCGCGCGCCTTGACGCTGTATGGTGGACGTCCTGCGCATGCTGTCCGGGCCATTCTGCGTCGGGGCTGGCTTGAGCCTGATGTAGGCGTCCTCACTCGAGCCTTTGTCATCCCAGGCCTCATCGCTTCCGCCATCATGTTGTTCATGCCACCCATGTTCGCGTGGGCCGTGCTGAACTGGGCCTTTGACAACACAACCGAAATCTCATACGAGATGCAGGTATCAGCCTACAGGCTCGCCTATCCACTGACGGCAGTGTTCTGGGCCTCTATGCTCTTACTGCGGAGAGTACTCCGGATATTTGAGGGCTGGCAGATTCGCATCCGCGACGAGGCGTACCTTATGGGGGAACGTCTTCACAATTTCAGCGGCACTGCCGCCAAAGCTTCGAGTTGGAGGGGCAGCTCGAGGATGTAAAGGTGGAAAATCACATAGGAATCAATCATAAGCCGAGCAAAGGAAAGGGATTGATAATGAATTCAATGGAAAGTAAGGAAAGGAATTTGGAGTTTTAGGGTCCTTTGCTTAGCTCTCAAGTACTTTGCCTAGGTAGTTAGGATCGCTTTTTCCTAACTTTGCCAACGCATCCTGCCTAACTTGAGGTAGTTGCCTTACGTACGTATTTAGATACGATGATGAATTGAACTGAATCTGAATCTGAACCTGAACCCGATTTTAGTAGGCGAATGAGGACTACCTCCTTGCCTAAGTACTTACTCATCTAAATACCTGTCTGCACTAACTACATGTAGGTACTGGAGGAGGTGGTCCTCGAGTCGAGATAAGAATGTGCATTGATTGGTCTGGGATTTGTATCCACTTTCCTCTTGAGAAGCCGGTAACCTAATAGATACTAATAGCTCTCTGTGTCTACCTAGCTTTGCACGAACACTTGCTGGGTTAGGCTTCAGTAGGTACCTAGTCAGTATGAACATACACTGCTATTTTAAGGTGATTACCTTGTAACTTTACACCCGAACGCGAAATCGGAGGAATTCAAAACATTATTTATTTAATACGTTAAGAGAGTATCCCATAAACCATGCAGTACACCAAGTCCGCTATATGTGCAAATATCAATCCAGCAAGCAATCAAACAGCCAGCCATTCATCCATTTTAGCCATCCGTTAAACACAGCCTATCCGGTAGCGCCTGCGTTCACGAAGGACGATGAGTTTCATCCTTGAATTAGGACTTCGAAAGTGTACACTAAGGCTTAGGGTTCGCCTGCGTCTGCACAGACTCTATCGTACCTAGCTGCTCTAGCCGCATACGAAGACCATCGCCCGTGAAATCCCCCACGGCGTTATGTGCTTCATCCAAACTATTTCTTTGGCTCACGTTCCTGCTGGCAGCTCTACTAGTATTTCTGCTGGCGTTCCTGCTTTGGCGACGGGAGGCGGCATGCGCGCTGGCCATGTATGAGCTTCGTCGCGACGTGGGGCCGAATCCGACTCGAGTAGCTGGCTTCTCCTCGGCGTTCTCGTGGCGGTGTCCCGCAGTGGCCAGGCGCGGCATTTGCCCCCGCTCTTGGGCCGGAGCGGCGGAGGCCTCGGGATCGTTATGATGGCCGTCGACGGCGGAAGCGGCTCTATCAGCGGTCGAATGACGAGTTGCCACGCTAAGGCGACGACCTTCAAATTCTGAGGCTCCTGACGCCAAGCTCTGTGCGAAGGGCGAACGCTTACGTAGCGTTGGGCCCCACCAGTAAACTGCGTAAATGGCCGATACCAGCACAGCCGAAATGGCGAAAAGGATGGTGGAAGCGTACTGGAGGTTCCTACCCTTTTTGGCCCCGATGTTGAGATAGAAGGGCGTGGCGGGCACCGTCAGAATGCCGGCCAGAATGTCTCGGGCCCAACCGTTACCACCTGTAGCCGAGGCCGAGTATGGACCATACGCACATATCATGTAGTCGATAGTGGCCATGTAGATGGCGTAGTTGGCAATACCGATGATTGTCGTTCCGAACATGGTGCCGATCCAGTGCAGAGGAGGTCCCATACTCGTCCAGGCAAAGATAATCAGGCCGATGGGCAAGCATGGGGCCAGCCAGAGAAGCAGATACAGCCTCGATTCATACTGCGCGTGCTCGTCGTGAGGGTGCTTCTCCCTTCTCAGTTTGTTGCGCCTGAAGGATGGGATGAAAACCAGCCAGGCGATGATGTAACCAATCGCGAAGGGAATGAAAGCGAGACCTATCTGCCAAGAATTGAAACCCCACTGTTTGTACACGAGCCCCAGGGACTGAATCTGCATGAATATCAGGGCATCAGAGAATCCAGAGAGTAGAGACAGCACAAGCACGATGGGCTCAGTCACAAACATGCGGAACGGACGCATCCAGGTGTGCATGAGTTCCTTGAAGGTGAAGCGATCTCGGAACGAATAGATCTCGTCGGGGCCCCAGATGTTGGTGTCCACGCCTGTCGCTCTCCGCTTCTTGGCAATCCTATTCATCAAGATGGTCGTCCGAGTCTCAGGAACGGTGAAGAAGTGTAACAACTGCACAGCACCGCCGAAGATGAGTTGGATCCAAATACACCAACGCCAGGCCGATCCAGGCTGCATTGTCTCGATGAAACCTCCAATAATGGGACCGAGAATGGAACCGCCAACGGACGAGAAGACACTATGATCCAGACCGTCAGAAATGGTTGTTTAGACAAGCGTGAGAGCTAGCTAGCCACTTACATGTATGCAACGGCAAGTTGTTGGTTATCACTATCATATAAATCGGCAACCATGCCGAGAGTGACACTGCCACCGGCCGTCGAGAGTCCACCTAGGATCCTGCCTACGATGAGTGAGCCGAAGTTGGGAGCCAGGGCGACGGGGAGGGTCCAGATGTTAGTGAAGAATAGCGACAGTTGTAGGATCGGTTTCCGGCCAAATTCTTCAGACCACGGCGCCCATAGTTCACATCCGAAAGCGTAAGCGATAAGGAAGGCGGCTGCACCAACACGCGCGGCCTGCTCGCTCACACTAAAGTGCTCCGAGATGCCGACGAGACCGTTGGAATAGAGCGAGGTGTTGAAGTTCATGGAGGTCTGGACGAGAAAGATGACGCTCAATATCCACCACTTCTTCCGAGAGGAAAAGGCAAAGCCTAGCTCATCTTCGCAGTCTTCTTCTTGCAGCTCTCGTTTGCCGGCCCCGGCAGCCACCTGGCCCTTGTTTGCTTCGCGTGCGGCAACGGTCTTGGCGACGTTGGGTCCGACGAGAGTCTGTTCCTTGGTGCTGTCCGACTCTTCGGTAGTGTGTCCCGAGTTGTCACGGTCCTGGCTATTGTCTTCGACCGCGTGGCCGGGCCACTCCTTGTGGGCCCCCTCCATAACGAGGAGTTAAGAGGAGGTAGGTATTGTATTCTGTATGTCTGCCCGTCAAGTCGAGACCGAATATTTCTCTGCTATGCAACTACACATACAATGTCTCGTGGGGACTACGAAGAGCGTATGTCCCGGACAAGGGGACAAAAAGGTATGTTGGTATTGTGGGGGAGGATGGGAGGGGAGAGGAGGGAACTAAGGGGGATCTAGATAGTTATATAACAAGATTGGGAATAAGGAAATAAAGTTAACGAGAAAACCAGGATGCAACGTGCGTGAACTCCCTTTTCATTTGTAAGGTTTGAGGGATGTACAAAGGCGAGACTGCAAGTTTATCAACCAGGTAGGTAAGTAGTAGTAGTAGTAGTAGCAGTAGTGTATTAACGTCTAACTTAGGTGGGCCTGGGCTAACTATAAGGGAACTAGGTATCTACCTACATGTAGGTAGAAAGTGTTATTCCTCGGTGCTATGTAAACTATAAATGGTCCACATGACTTGTGAGCATCGAGGTAAACAAGATCGTCGAGCTGCACTTGCTTCGAGTGCCTTATTCTACATATTACATACCTCCTCGCTTATGTCCATTTCGTCTAATTTGTTTGTTCTATCTGGGGAAAGAAGTATCGGTCTACCGTACATCATAAGTACAAGGAACCGGAAAGAAAAGGAAGAGAGAAAAAGCGGATAGGAGGTGGTAACGATCATGACGATGGTATCTTGATGGACCGCTCGCTATGCATTTAGGTATGTAGTACTAGTCTAGCACGTCTGGCCCGCTAGAGTTACCTACCTAAAATAGTACATGGATTGACCGCTTGGCAGGCAGGGGCATCCTCGTTGTGCAACATACGTGCAGCATACGCCGAAAGAAGAAAAGCGTGCTAGAGAAATAACGAATCCAACAGAGGCGACGTGCCCCAAATTCCGGACAAAAAGGAATGACGTCAACCGTGCTGCAGACAATTGTCGCTCGACTGGAAATCTCGCAATATTGTGCTTCGCTTACGGGTTCTCATATACTGGAAATCCGATCTTGCCTCTTGTTTCAGCTTACCATATCTCTCACGTGAATCATCTCTCCGAGAGGGAAGCATCGGGCCAAGAAACTGTACCTGTTCTACGTGCCTAGGCCATGATATCATGTCCTGGCTAACTAAGGTAGGTATCGAGCCCCGTAAGATGCAAGACTTCGAGGTCATGTAGACTCTCAATTCAACGTGTTACTAATACCCTTATGTTGGCACATATTCTCAACACGGATGAACCTCGTACGAGCAGTTTTAGTTAGGTAATCTCACTACCGTACATATGGAATCGGCCTATTACCCTGAGTCGGTACGCTGCAGCGTGTATCTACACTAGCTCGCGACAGGCGCCAGCACCAATCGGTGTCTCCTCTGTTTGGGCACGTTCTGTACCGTTTATCAGTGTTTTACGGTACCTAGTCACCTTATGGCTCTGGGGATTTACGGACATTTACTTGCGCCATAAACCCCACACCGACTGGCCCTATGACGCAAGCTATAGTCCTGTGCAGCAGGCTGTCCGTAGGTAGGTAGAACGAATTGTGAATGGGCCCTAAGGTTAGACTTCCAGGCAGCGGAGACTTGAGAAGGAATTTGTAGTCAAGACAACTGGTTTCACTAGTCATACGCGTATTTCTACGGTGTTTGGCGTATCCGGGATAAAAACTCTGCGACTTAGCCTACTTAGGTACCCTCTACACTCCCACATATGCTGCTGATGTCCGTTTCCGTTCGAATCTGAGATGTCTCAGTACCTAGGTACAGTAGTGCGCACTTACACAATACTGCTGCAATACTTTTACTTCTACACAAGGGCCACTAAAGAGGCTTCAAAAATATCTCTACTCGAGAGTCGCCATGTATCTAAATGATCTATTACTAACGAACCCAATTCATTTGCTAATATTCATGAGAAACAGGCGGTACCAATTCGTGTTCGTATAATAGACTATTCAATTGATTGTCACTGCTGTAGGATGTCTGTTATGCAGGTCGCAGTCAGAAACCGAGCCAGATATTTTAACAAAGTGAGAGATTCTTGAAAATAGATGGAATCGAACGACGGCCAAGAAACAAAAAAAAAGAACAAAAAGATCGCCCTGCCAAGCGCAAGGATCATCAGACGTCATTTGGCTACTGATCCCTGTCAACCCCGGCTGCCCCGGGTCCTGCGCCTGCTAGAGCAGAACAAAAGTTTTTTTGTTCTTCCAGTGCGAGTCCTCTCCAGTGCGCCGCTGTGGGGAAAACCCTTGGCAGACACACCTAAACACCTACCAAGCCCAAGTGCCGAATGAGGCTGATGGGACCTTCTGGAGTTGGCAACACTCAATAGACTACGAATCAACTTCATTCCATTACTATCGTCCACCTCTTCATCTGGATTAAGAAAATAAGAGGAACTGGAGGAAGAATTTGGGGTGAATATAGGGTGAGTCGTCAGTATTGAATGGGAAGAATGGGATGAAGGGTCTATTCGGTTTCATTTGGCTGTTAGGCCCATCTTTATATTAAATGCCTCAAGACTCTTTTCCAATAGCGAAATAGCCCTTTTGCTGTTTGGCCGAGTGTTTTACCAATTTTCCTTAAATTTTTTTTCCGACGATTACTTTTCCCCACTCTGACTTAGATCCGCCGACGATGGGAAAAATCGTAGTCATGTTAGGTCCTCCATCCTTGCATCCCCGCCGTATGTGCAGGTCTGGTGACCTAAAATGAATTTAGACTTGAAAATCGCATCTGTAGCTGCTCAGGATACCCCATGCGCTCTCATACATATTGTTTTCCAGGAACACCGGTTGGTCTCGAGATTTGGCACCCTGCCTATACACCCACAGCGAGCTATACGGGTCTTTAGAACTCCGGAATATCAAGATGTTCCGGTTGTCGGGTCGAGAGTGGGATACCTACCAACGACATCCCTTCTCCATGCTCACTGGAGGATGCAAGAGCTCCCGAGATCCCTAGCACTTGATTTCCTCCCGTGAGTGCCTGGGTATTTTCTCAAGTGTTTCATTGATGCTCGCGGCGACTCGGAACGCTTGGGCGTGTGCTGGCTTTCGAGAGGTAGTGCACGAGAAATATGGCGAAAGAGGCGATGAGTACACAATCACTCGGAAATCTTCAACTATAATCACACTTTGACTAATCCCATTCCTAAATTTAGCAATTCATTATGAGCTGCTATGGTATAGCCGGGCCGCATTGAATGGGCATAGAGAGGTCACTGTAAAGATTACCTACATTAAGTGTTGGTTGGCAATGGCGCGGTTTATACAGTCCCTAAGCCCTCAATGGCTCTCAGTATGTCAATGAAAACAAGTGCCCATACCTCTGACCTAAAATGTAACCACCGCGCCTCTAAGGTGATCGTCAATGTGATACGGCGCCCCGAGGCATCACGACAAGAATCAAATAACCGTATACAAGTATCACCCAACGCAAACGGTACATGTCACAAATGAAACCCAATCGCAACTACCATCGAGCAACTAAGGTACCTCCTACCCCGCGGACACGACTTCCGTCTCCGTAGTAAATTATCAGCATAAAAATGGCGGAGCAACCTCACGGCAACCCAGATTTGCTCCTAGCGAACCTCGTCGCGCGGGTCATCTGCGCCTTCATCGGCATCCTCCTCTGCTGGGTGCCGCTCCGGCTGCTCATCCGCAATGGTGAATTCGCAGGCGTAGTCCTGATCATTGACGTCGTCATCATGAACGTGATCACCATCATCAACTCGAGTATCTGGCACACGGACGACTGGCGCAACTGGTGGGACGGCCAAGGGCTCTGCGATATCGAGGTGTACATTACGGCTCCCATGCAGACCATGTACGCGGCCTGCGTTTTTACTATTATGTTCAATCTCGCACAGCAGATGAGGTTAAAGAGGGCCGCTGCCGTACCCCGCGATCGTGGGGCCTTGATGAAGCGGAATTTGATTCAGGCTGCTATCATTTTCCCTATCCCGATCATCCAGCTCGCGTTCACGTATTTTGACCTCGCGCAGAGATATATAATTGGTACTGTTGTTGGTTGCATCGCTATTTATGATCAGAGTTGGCCAAAGAGCGTCGTTTATGATTGCCCAGCTGCTATATTTTCGGTGATGTCTGTGCCCTATGCTGGTAAGTATCTACTCACCCACCCTTTCACCCTCAAGCTTGAGGAAGTTGTGCGCTAATCCAGGTATTTTGTAGTCCTCCTCTGGCGGCGCTATCACGTCATCACGAAACAGACGCAGAGGGTCCTGAAATCCAACAGCGAAGCCTCGATCCGCGCGAGCCGTACGCGCCGGCGCCTATACAACATGTGCCTCTCAATTCTAGTGGTCTACTTACCGGTCACGACGTACTTCACGGCCAACAACATCAGAGAGACGACTGCGTCGTTCAAGACGTACGATTTTGAGAGAATCCGCTTGCACGGGGACCCGTATCCCTGGAGCACCATCCTCTTCACCCCGTCGTGGATCATACCGTCCGCCGCCATGAATCTGGCTTGGATACCTATCGCCACGACCGTAGTCATTGTTGCGTTCTTTGGCATGACGATTGAGGCGAGGGCCATGTATCGACAGTATGCTTCGCTTGTCGGTCTTGATGTTGTCTACGATAGGCTGAAGCCGAGACTGAGACTGAGATGGAGATGGCGTAGAGGTTCTGAAGAACTTGATACAGCTGGGGGAACTCAGGACAGTGGTAATGCGCTATTGTCAAGGAATAGGAACCCATTCAGTCGGAGGTGAGTTCTCTTTCTGCTACTACTTCAGCCTCCTTTCCCTAGGCATCCTTCCTACTTATCTCGTTGACCTTACAATTAACAGCTCACTGCACAGCCGAAGAAGCGAGCCAATTCTCCCGACAATCGAGCATCCAGAGAGTATACTATCGCCCATATCTCGACCGCTATCGCCAACGCCAACAACAGGTAACGACCCTCACCATAGCCACGATAACCGACAGGGCGAAACCACCAACAAGAAGAAAAACAATAGCAGCATCCTCAGCCCGCCCATCATCCCGCCCCGTGGCTCATCCCTCCGGCCAAGTTTCGCCTTCCGCACGCCTACTTTGCAATCAATCCGTAGATCTCTCCGCGCGTTAAGCCTGCCTGGAAGTCGAAACGCGAGTAGAAGCAGTGCTGCTGACCCTGGGGGTAGTGCGCAGTCGCGGACTGAATCGCTGTTACAAAGTCGGACAGGATTGCACTTGCATTCGCAAGCGGAGTCGTCAGAAGAAGGGTTTGGACGTAGTAACGACGCTATTCCCATGTTTCCTCTTCCCCCGCGCGCTTACACCAGCGCTCAGACGACGCATGCCCAGGCGAGCACCAATATGCATCAGACTACCGGTATTACCCACACGCAGGCAGGCCAAGACCGGGATCAGAACGATGGCTCACCTCGCTCTAGCCCTACTGTCTCAGACCCAGGTTCTTTCGCAGAGGCGGACTTAGATCTATCATACTCTGTCTCGCCTAGAGATTTCTCTGTTTCGGGGGGAAGCGATCATACCGTGGTCCGCAACTATAACTACCACAATTACAGCCAGAGCGCTCTACCTACGCCTACATTTAGTCACAATCAAAGCCAGACTGACACGTACACTCACGGCCGTACCCCCACTCCTACTCCTACGCTTACTGTTACGTTTGCCGACGCCGATGCGCAAATGCATGCTGATGGTCGCCCTCCGACACCCGTTCTTCGATATCTCCCTGGTCACGGTCACGGCCAGAGTCAAGCTCCGAGTCAGCCCGCTTCGCGACCCATCAGTAGACTCGAGATACGAAACCCCGATCCAACTCCTAGTCCCAGCCCCACTCCCGGTCCCGGTGCCAATCCCAACCTCAAGCCCAACACCAGTCGTGATTCTACACTTGGCGCTCTTTCGCGATACCTACCGCGCCTTAGGGGACGCGCTACAGCCACTACTACTTCCGGTGCTGTTGGTACTGGTCGTGCTTCTGCCGCCCCTGGTAGTACCGTTACCGCTACCACTGCTGCTACTGCTGCCGCCAGTGATGGTGCGAATGGTGGCAGGGATAGGGATAGAGATTCAGGTATCAGACAAATCCATGGACGCGCAAGTGCGAGTGCTCGGGACACAGATGGTTTCCCCCGCGTGCAGACCCTTTCTAGTCTCGCGACTACGATGAGTGATACATCCATCTGATGGGCTTATTGAGGCTCACTCATTATACCAGTATGCTGACTAATAATATGTGATGGTATAAGAATTGGCCTTCCGGGAGGACGAAGGAGTTGGTTTTGTTTTTGTTCTCCTCCTACGCTTCCGACAGACGAGAGAGAGGAATTGAGTTGATGTTGAGTGAATGAGGCCTGGTAACTAACCTGGAATGGATCATTGGAGAAATGATCTACACAGATGCAGAGGCTAGGCCTAGACGTAATAAATGAATGAATGAGTAAGACAGGTGCATAACCTTGCGAATCGGGAAAGTGATAACAATGTCTTTATCTCGGGCTCTATAACCAGTCTAACCCAGATGACTTCAAAAGTCTAGATAGCGAAGTTATGCATAAATGCCCCAGTGACAGGACATTATTCCTCATCGTCTTCTATACAGCTTAATGAATCACCCGCCAATAAGCCCTTCCACTTCCTTCCCTACTACTCAGGGCGTAGGCATCAACCTCTTAACAACAGTAAGCTCAATAGCAAGTCCAATCGCGCCTCCCAGCGCATCGCCTCCAAAGTTTCCCAGTCCGGCATAACTATTCGCAAAACTACACACCTCGTCCGGCTCGCCCGCCTTCCTAAAATCTTGCGCGATCTTGTAGTTCGTGTTTGTGACGCTGCCGCCCACGCACCCTCCCACAAAGAACATGATGACGAAGAAGACCCAGTAGTACGTTAGGAAGGGGTGCCAGATCTGCACGAGGACGATGGCGGTTAGTGTGATCTCAGTGCATGTCCATATCCAGATTGTTGCCACGGGATACACGGCGACGAGGGCGCTGAAGAGGAATTGTGCGCTTCCGTAGGCGAAGACTGGTTTGTAGGTGTTAGTGTGTATTTAGAACTGATGCAGTTTGAAGACAGGAGGGAGGAGAGAATGTGTGAAAACGTACAGACTAGTTGAAACTCCAGATCCCCATTCGGGCTCATCTCGAATCTGTTAAGAGTCTGTAGGGAAGGTGCCAAGCCGAACAGTGAGAGGATGGCACATGTCGTACAGATGATCAGAGGTAAGACGTATTTGGGTAATATCGTCTTAATCAGCATCCCCGTCCTGGTCTTATTCGGGCCAAACCCCGGTCTCAGCTGTCTTCTTTCGCCCGTCTCGCCATCAATGCTACTTTCTTTCCATTCCCGCTCGCCCCCAGTTTCAAGACTACCCGACGAGCTCGAAGAATCAGACTTATCCTTCTTTAAGCTCCGTTTCCTCGACAGCTCTGCCTCGATCCGCCGGTTCTTATCGAACATGAAATACCAAATCAGCGGCATGAGCAGCACAGTCGGCAAGAACACGAGGAAGCACCTCCGCCAGTCCTGATCAAAAGCGCCGTTCATGAGACCGATAAAGACGCCAGCACCCAATATGATGGAAAGCCCACTGCCCATACTAAGTGCGACGACCGCCTCGGCGGGGAAGAAGGCCGCGACGGCGAGGTAATTCTGCGTGCCGAACGCATACACAAAGCCCGCCAACACCGTACCGACGACAGGACCGGCCTTATTTCCACCCGTCAGTGTGTCGCTGAGGGGGTGCGGCAAGGTGCAGATGACGTAGGCCAACCCCGACGCCAGCGTCAGGATCAGGTTCCAGACGTCGTAGGGGACGTGCCGGGCGACCATGGGTCCTGCGAACGAGGACACGGCCGCCGTGAGCGAGAGGCAGATGCCATAGACGCCCGTGATGCCGTCAAACATTAGCGATGCCGCCGTGGTGATGGGCATCGTGGGCAGACCGACCTTTTGTCATTGCGTTATGTATTAGCTAAGGGTTTTACTGTTTCTAGGGAGATAGACAACAACGAAGGAGAAGTCATATTCGTCTCTTTCAATAATAGATGATAATAGATAACAATATTGATTCACAGTACCAAGATACCCATAAGGAAGAAAGCCAGCGTAGTCTGGTTGAGGGCCCTCTGCCTCAAGGAACGAGCGCTCGCATTCTTGTTGCTGTTGCTGGTGTTATTGACGTTGTCGACGTTGTTGACGGTAACCGCCGCCCCCATCTTCCGGTCTCCGTGTTCTAACTCATCAGCCTCGGGTCTCGAATCTGTCCGGGCTTTCTCCCGCGTGGCCACGGCTGTCAACAACTGGGCTACTGGCTCTTCCATGGTTCTTGATCCTTCTACGCAAGAAATGAATGGTGCCAAGGGAAAGGGCTGAGAAAAGGTGTGTTGTTTCTCTCAGTTTCTACTTGGGATAGGTATTTAATCCAACAAGAGAGATATGACGTTTGTTATTGTCATAGGACTTTAGGTGCATACCCAGTCGTTTGAAAGAGTTAGGCAGGTCCCATTCCTGAATGCTTGGTGCAGAGTTTATCCCGAACACCGGCTTAGCTCCCTTCCTTCCTTCCGTTCTTTCTTTGTTCGGAGACTGTGCGTAATGTCTGTGTGTAAGTAGGTCTAGGTAGGTACGGTAGGTATCACACTCCCCCCCTTGGAATCCTATCCCGGCCCTTGTATCCGATTTCAAGAGGTAAGTATCCGGCAGAATGGTGACTCGCAAAGCGAGAGTAACCCACAATTCTTATCATATTAAGGTATATGCGGCGGTACCCTGACAATTGCAACCATGTATCAGTAAGGATGTTACACCGAAAAAGAGGCGGTGAACTGTCACATAGTTTCCTTCTTTCTTTGCTTCCCGGGTCACGGCAGTGCTACTGTAACCTAGGTGTGAGACAAAACCAGGTAACACAAGGCTGTAATTATAGGCCGCAAGGGTAAGTCCGGTAACGGTTTTTCCCTAGAGTCAGGACCAAACCCTGTCTTACGAAATCTATAGTATGTATCCATTACGTTACGAAAAGGCCTAGATCACGGCGATTAAGATACATTTCTATAGCGGCATGCGTTCATGATGCTACACTTGACTATGTAGCGAGGCGGCGTGAAAAGCGGCTGGACACGGGGTATCTGTCAAAACAGCTATTAAGTAGGTACATACGTACCTATTACATAGGATCATCATCTACCGTGTTTCATCGAGCCGTCTGGCTCGGCTACCGTCATACGGGCATGAGGAGCTTGAAATGTCGAGGCCTCGTCTGCCTGTTCTGTGGGCGATGATCGCAAAACGACCTTTACGGACTAGCCATTCATCATTGATCATGGCTTCAAACACTGTCTAAGCGTGCGTGGTAGGCTAGGATTCGTACATGCTGAACCTTCTGCTGCAAGGGTAGGTATATAAGTATGAGACCTCGAGGGCGCATTTCCAGCAGGTATGCCGAATGACAAGAGGTCAAGCAAACAAAAGAGAAACTGTTGACTACGGCGGCATCACGAAAATAAAACATGGAATCCAAGTCTTTCTTCAACCTACCGGAAGCCACCATCCTCAAGCAGCAGGAGGATAAGGCTTATTGGGGGCCGATCCAGAAGCACAACTTCGAGACTCGTTGGGCTACGATCCACGAGCAGGACCTGAACAGACAATCCCTCTTCGATGTCTTTGCAGGTACCCTTCCGGCCATCCGACAAAAGGAGTTCCTGACGCAGGAAGAATGCGCCAAAATGGTCGAGGTGCTCAAAACCCATCAGATTGTATGTTGTCCTTTGTTTGTTAGGTATCTGAACAAGCCCAAACAGTTTCTCGTTGGGGGGGTCGAAACCCTTCCATGGTAACTCCCGAGCTGCATACATCAACGCTTGCTAACCTAATCACCACCCAAAAACCAGGGCGTCTACGACCCTGAGCATGTGTGGCCACGAGTGGGATGCGTCGGGATAGCCCAGACTGACTATGTCCATGGTACGTACGACGTGCACTGTAATCGGCCATCTTTTTAACCTGCATACCATGTTACCTATCTTTATGTATCGCCCCGCCTTCCCCACGCCTAGCTGAAAACGAAGGCGAGAGAGAAGAAAATCACGATAAATGAAAAAGAAAAATCTTCAACTCACATGCTCATTTACACCGTCACACATAGACATGGAGACGTACTTCCACAAAGTCAAAGGGGCCTACTCGCTCCAGGACCGCTGGAGGGACGAGCTCGGCATCGACGTGATCGAGCGGGTCATGCAGAGCCTGCGGCAGGCATCGGGAATGCTGGTGCGCCGCGCCCGCGAGGATGAGAGGGACTATTTCGCGGGCGTGATCCGAGCGATTGATACCGGGATCCAGCTGCATGCTGATTACGCGCCATATGTGAGTGGATTCCCTAATTCCTCTCACCAATGAGATCGTCCATTTTTATGAGGAGGAAGTACTGTACATATCGTACCTACAGTCCCTCGCAGCCCCTTACTTTCGTCTTTGCCTCTTTCGTGTTCTTTTCTTTGCTTACATGCATATTTCCCCCTTTTTTTACAATACACCCCCGGCTTCGGCAAGTCTTCGGGCCCTTTAAATTTAAGCATTTCTTGTTGAAGTGCGGAACAAGGATGTCTCGGGGGGGTGGAGGCGGCCGCTAGGGGAGATCCTCCCATGCCCCCCGCCGCTCATCCCCTACATGCATACAGTAGTGCACGATTTTTGGGCCACAGACCGGGAAGAGAGCCTCATCGTATTCTATATTTCTAGGCAGCTTCTAGGTTCGAACCTTGTTTTTGTAAAACGCTGACTAACGACGTTTTAGGAAGGCAACGGGTGGGAGATAGGCAAGATAGCTGCGCAGATTTCGTGGAACATCCTGTTAAATCCGGTCGCGGGGGGGGACACCTTCATCTTCGATCGGCAGTGGCAGGCGCCGCAGGACGACATCGTCTGGCGCAAGGCATTCCCCAAATACGCGTATGATCCGCGCATCGTGGACGGGCGCGCAGTGAAAGTCATGAAGCCCGTGCCTGGGGACTTGTATTGGTTCAACCCACGGTAAGTACTCTACTCTTACTCTTATTCCACCTATCCCTCTCTATCTCTATGTCGTTAGGAAATGTTGCAGTGGTGCGACTGTAGCATTATAAAACCGTTGGGTAAAAAAGATTAGAAAGCCTGGGGTTGACGTTGCATTTTTGTTATCAATACAGGAATTTTCACGAAGTAAGGCCTTGTGATATCTCCAAGGACAGCGACGAACAGCGGGCGCCTACACGGTACACCGTCAGCTCCTTTGTCGGATTCATCCCAGCTCATGGCCCTGAGCCAGACACGATCGTCATCTGGTCTTGATGAAAAAGGAAAAGGGATAAAAATAAAGATAGAGTTATTCTTTCGTTGGCTTAGCAGGAGATCTACTTACCGAAAAGCAAAGAGGAGTTTGGCCTACACAGATGTTGCTGTCGATCACGACGTCTATGAATGCAACGTATCAAATCTTAGATCTGCTTGCTTAGTGGCGTAATTGATTAGGTATCAATCTAAGTTACTATGTACAATACCTGCCGCCTTGTGCCTGCCGGGAAATCTGGATGAACCTTGCCGTAGCGTTTTTAGAGACGCCACACACATACTCCTTCCCTTGTGTTACCGTTCTATAGGGTGCCGACTTCCATGCTCGATCCAGCTTCTGGTTGGCTGCTCTGCATACATACTTCGGCGACCGATAAACACTCTACTATAGCAAAGCTGTGTAAACAAGCGAAGTGCCATGCATCGATGACCCCGCCGTCCTAATACTGGGAGGAGGCAGACTACACACCGCTGACATCTGTAGTCTCGCATAATAACCAATCAATCACGCAGTTACACATGTGTACTCAGGTGAAGCTGTCGAAGCTGAAATACGTAGGTATACTACTATGCTTTGTGTAGGTATTTTTTGACGAATCTCTTTCTCGACCGTTTAGCGCAACTAAAAAAAACTAATAGAAGACTAGAATCTTGCTTGGCAGCGTTGAAGCCAAAATGCAAGGGTTTTGCCAAGATATATGTAGTAATACCTATACTGTGACCTATCGTACCTACCGTACCTACAAACGCCCAACTACCTTCAGTAGTATGTACCTATACTTGACTTTCTCACCCTTTACTATGGATATCAACGATGCTTCACCCAGTACGCTTGGGGGTTACACCAGCCCTGCAACCCGACGATTCCCCAATCCATACCCAAGCCACTCTCCTTGTGTCCGCCATAGGGGACACTGGGCGCGAGCTCGAAGTGCGTGTTCACCCAGATGCTGCCGGCCTCGAGCTGCTCGGCCATCCTTTGCGCGCGCTTGACATCCTGACTCCAGACACTGGCGCCCAGGCCTAGCTTTGAGCCGTTGGCGCGCTTGATCACGTCCTCTTCGTCGGACCATTTAAGCACGGGCACGATGGGCCCGAAGGGCTCGTCTGTTACGATGGAGGAATTCTCGGGCGGGTTGTCGATTATGGTCGCGGGCATGTAGAAGCCTTTCGTCTCTCCTCCTTCTTTACTTGCGGAAGTCTCCCCGCCTAAAGCCGTCTTCCATCCCTGCGTACCAATCTGCGAGTAGAAATTCTGCAACTTCTCGTACTGCATCTTATTCTGGATAGGGCTGAAGAAGGCGTCTGGGCCGTCTCCGCCGGGGAATTGTTTCGTCGTGGCGACGAAGGTGGCCAAGAATTTGTCGTAGATGTTCTCGTGCACGTAGATGCGCTTGATGTTCATGCAGATCTGGCCCGAGTGGACGAAGGCGAAGAATGCGACCTGTTTTTTCACAATTAGAAAGGATGGCGACGATGATGGGAGTGATGATTTAAAAACGATAGGTTATGTTTCTTACCTTCGCAACAACAGAATCGATATCAACGTCATCGCAAACAATCGCAGCATCATTCCCGCCCAACTCCAGCGTCACGCGCTTCAGAGTGCTGGCGCAAGCAGCCATGACCTTCTTCCCCGTCTCCACCGACCCCGTAAAGCTGACCTTGGCAACGTCCGGGTGCGTAGTGAGTAGGGGGCCTAGGCTATCCTCGCCGCTGAGGGCCTGGAAGACGCCGGGCGGGAAGACTTTAGTTCCTAGCTCAGCCATCTTGAGCGCTGAGTAAGGGGCGTAAGGTGAGGGCTTCCAGATGAACGTGTTTCCTGCGAGCAGAGCTGGGAGCAACTTCCCGATGCCGAGGGTTAGGGGGAAGTTCCATGGCACGATACCTACGCCCACGCCTAGGGGAACGTGGCGGACTATGGCTGTTCGCTATGTCATATGCCCAATTTAATCAGTGCGAGAGCTCCGTGAGGCTTCTCGAAGAGATCCAAAAACTCACCTCCTCATCATCGACAGGTTTCTCCTCCTTAAGTCTCAACTTGGGCGTCTCGCGCGCAAGACCCATGACGAGATACATCTCAAAACCCGCCGCCTGAACGGGTTTTCCCAATTCCTTGCCCAGCAAATCGACGAATTCCTGCTGGTTCGCCTCGATGGCGTCGGCGAACTTATTCAGGTAGCCCGCACGCTCGTCCTGCGTGAGCTTGCTCCATGATTGGAAGGCGGCCTTTCCGGCACTCACGGCGCGGTCTACCTCCTCTTGCCCCGATACGGGGGCTTCCCAGAGCGGTGACTCATCTTTGGGACTGAATGTGTGCCGGGTTTGGGAGGTTGTGGTGAGCTCGTTGTTGATTACATTGTGGAAGGTCTGAGAGAGCTCGGCTAGTTAGTTCGAATACTTTGTGCGTGTAGTAGGTAAGAAAGGTAGGATATGTGGGTGGGTGGGTAGGTCATAGGACCCAGTGGGTGTAGTATTGCTTTGGTTGAGAGGCTTACATCGAACGATATCTTGTACTCAGGTGCCGCCGCCATGACTATGACTGCAACGTGAATAAAACGGCGTAAGAAGCGACGGAAAACTGGCGATAGCTAGCAACTACTACTACTACGAAGAATGAGGCAGATGATTCAATTCGGAGACCTGAGGGAGTTTCTTCTTTTTTTCTTTCAGAGAGAAGACAAAGTGTTTTTCTTTCTAACTCTATGTGTGAGAGTATGCATATAAAGCCTCGCAGCCTCTCACAACAGCAAGCAAGTAGCAAGCAGCGAAGCAAGGGAGAAAAGAAGCTGAGATAGGAAAAGGCGGGGAGAGAGCTAAGGCAGGGAGGATGAAGATTCCTCCGAACTGATCATTAAGACGTCGCTTTCGCTCTGCTCTGCTTAGCCCCCAAATGCGATGTATGGTTACACTACCTAGGTATCTCGACTTTCAAGGTAGGGGTGTTCGTCCCTTTCATCATATTCATTACCTAGGTATTCTAACCTAGACCCTGGATAGGTAGTCTCCTCATACCTCATGGCTCGGAGTTCATAAGGGTGTGTTTCTTCGTTTCCCCGCTTTTCGCTATTTATAGAGTTCGCTGACCTAGGTTGGTGGTAGGTTGGTATGTTGATAGGTTCGCTTGACGGGTTGACAGGTAGAGTTGGTCTTAACCTACACCACATAGCAATGCTAGACATGCACTTAACGGGCTTAACTAGGTGCTGTAGCTATCTTGCTTATCCTAGACTACCTATCCTACCCAAACTTCCATGCAAGGAAGCATGCTTAGAAAAGGGGGGAGAGAAGGAGGGGGGAGGGGTTCACTAAATGTAACAGTCCCCAGGTTTGGGGGAGTCCTAAGATTCTAGGCCAGGTTCTAACCTTAGGTTTTTACCGTTTCTCAGCCTCCTTGACTTCATACTTACTTGGCGGTGAGCAGTCAAGTGATATCTCATGGCAGTACCAACATACTTCCTTAAGTCGTAAATCGCTGCAATGGCTGGGTTAGGTTGTGTTGTGCTGTCGGTCCGATTGGACCAGCGCATTGGTATAGTAACAGTACCTAAGGTTAGGTAGCTGTAGGAAACTGTAACGGTAACGGTAGCAGTGTCAGTGTCAGTGTCAGTGTCGGTGTTAGTTCTCAGTGTTTATCCAATGACAATAAACAAAATGATATGCTCCAAGATACCTAACTAAGAGACTATATTATATCATACTATATACCTACTCTATTATACAGCAGTTGGGGCCGAAATCACACTTTCTGTCAAGGCTCTATACACGGTCTATCATAGTCCAGTCGCACGTTATTTTGCAGTACTACATAATCCTTGTTAAGCGTTAAGCACTTCTATGAGCCCTTAGAATCTTGCTTTCTGCCACCGTAAAGCGAGAGACAGCCACTACTACTACAGTTTTCTTAGCTACTCAGATCGTACAGTCAGTCCTTCAGGTCTTAGCAGAATGTGTGATTTTGGCCCCAACTGCTGCACTACACTACTATGTGCTGCTATGCAGTATGAATGAGATCGGTACTATCATTGGTGCAATTAATACTGCTGTACACCATACAGCGCAAATGCAGGAGGAGCTGAATAATCGACCCCCGTCTTATTTCGGGGCAATTCGTGCCTACCATCTATCTACGACGTACCTACCTGGTTTTTTTTGCTTCGTTTAAAATTCGATATGTGAGTCAGCCCGTAGTTTGTTTTGTTTTAATATTGCCTTATCCCGTCCCCTGGCGTTTTTCTATTTTTCTTCGGGAATACTGCTGTAGATAGATAGATTCTCAGTTCTCAAACATGACCTTGTCATTTTACGGACGCATCCGTGCGGCGTGGAAAGTTTATAGCAGCAAGAAGATATGCATGTTGATATATATGTATAGTGCCGTCGCGACGATCTTATCACCTTTTCATCCTCTCCTCCGTTCTCCCCTAGATAAACTTTTTTCTGTATAAGATTACCTCATAAGCTATGTAGGTCTGCGTCCTCACTGTATGTATGTATAGACTTGGAGGATTACACAGAATATAGTTCGACCAGCGTCGTATTGTCTCCTACACTGCCCACGGCATACAGGTACTCAGTATATGCATGCGAGAGCATTCCTTCACCGGTGGCTTGCTCATTCGGTTCGTAATTCTACGGCGTAGAAGACCGTCTTTTATGTGTGTTAGTATGTACGTATAGTATATTCTGTTTGCTCTGCCCTGTCGTGCCCTACCCTGCTGCTCTCCCATCCTTCCCATGTTTTGTTCTATGTATGTTGTCATATTCCAGGGTTACTCTCGCGTGCGCGGTGCGCAGTGTTGCTTTGCCAACGGTCCAAAAAGGAAACACTGTGCTGGCCGGAATCCGAATCCTTTTTGCCTGTCTGCTGACGATGGCTTGCAGTTCTTGCTATGCAGGACAAGCAATGTGGCCGACGCCTCAATACCAGCCATCACGATAAGCTTAATACCGCAATGATTACCTTATGCAGACATCTTACCTAAGTAACGTCACCTACCGAGACCTGGACTTCTCTGCTTTTTCAGACATCCCAGGTTACACTGCTGTATTTAGATGTTCGTGATCTGGGTATTTACTTACTTACCTGTCATATCGAGTAGTCCTATGCCTTCTCACAGGTCCTAGATATAGTAAGTAGGTTTGGTGAGCTCTTTAGATTGCTACTCTATTCGGTCAAATAGAGTAGTAGAATTTGTCTACCGCAGAGATCGTTTGTTCCTGGGTGTTGGTATGAAAGAGAGTACAGATGTACGTTGATAGGAATAGGAGTCAAATGGCTAGTTAATTGCTTCTGTACGAGTTTAGCGATGGGCCGATGGCTGCGCTTCGGTACTGTGCCTTGAGGAGGCGTTACGGTGAGCTGAACCTGGACCTGGACCTGGACCTTGACCTGAACCTGGGGCCGGATCCCAAGCAAGTACGCTGTCCTTAGAAGAAAAATCCGAGGGGAATCTGGGCTACCAAGACTACCCAGTCATGTTGCCCTTGAAAAGCCTAAAAGCCTAAAAAAAAAATCTAAGGGGGGTGAATACCTAGTTAGACGAGAGGACAGGCAGGCTGTTTTGTTACTTGGGTATTATGGTGTCTACATACTACATACAATACATGGATGAAGTTGATCTCATCATTTAGATTAGATTATGTATCTACAGCATCTGCAGTACTTGGCCGAAGCCAGTTCGCTTCTGTTATTCACTTCACTTCACTTCGCTTTATCTTCACAACAAGTCGTCTTACCTGGACTTTGACTTGACTTGACTTGCTGGTGTCATTTCGTTCGTTCTTTGTTTCGAGAAACCTATTTTCCATTTTCGTGCCTATTGACTAAGCTATCAAGGCGAGAGTGAAAGCGTCATCAGAATCCGTACTACAAGTTTTCCTAATACTTCTTAATTTTTTTCCACCCTATATTAACTAACTACATATTACTCCTCCCCAATGCCTTGGAGCTGAAGTCCTTTTTCTTTTCGACTTTTGAAAAACCAACGCCATGGCTAGTGAACAGCTAATCGAAACATGGGTTCTGTATTCGTTCGGGTCACTCGTCATCTTTGCGAGAATAGCTGTCCGATGGAGGATGGTTGGGGTTAGAGGCTTCATGCCTGATGACTATCTCATCTTTCTCTCCTGGGTACGTTACAGCTTTTCTTCGTCTTCTGGACTCCAGGCTTCTAAGCGCCGTTGTACACACATGACATACGATCCACGAGTTTGTAATCAGTGTCGTATTTTGCTGACACAAACCAACAAAAGGCAACATACACGGTAATGACAGTGGCGGCACACATCGTAGGCGGTCTGGGCGACCTGCACGCGCTGCCGCTGTCGATGCGCGAGAACATGTCCTCAGAGGACGCGGCGTCGTACATCTACGGGACGCAGTGGTTCTGCGCGGGCGTCGCGACGTACATCCTCTTCATCTGGACGCTCAAGCTCAACATGCTCTTCCTCTACCAGCGCGTAGTGAGGGGGCTGTGGGTCGAGAAGTTCATCAAGCCGACCATATATCTCGTCATTGCGAGTTTCGTGGCGATCTATCTGATTCTTTTCTGTGCTTGTCGCCCGTACTATCGCATGTGGGTCATATATCCGGACCAAGGACGTAAGTATGATCGAAAAAGGAGAGAAAGTAGATAAGTTGGGATCTTGGTTGGCTGACTTTCGGGGGGGACAGCTTACTGTCAACCGCAGTCCGTTCTGAATATGGTCCCGCCCCTGGTTCTCAATATCGTCACCGACTTCCTGATCATGGCTATTCCCGCCCCTGTCGTCCTTAAGGTCCAGACTGCGCTGTGGAAGAGGATCAGTCTGTTTGCTCTTTTCGGAGCCGTTATATTCATCATGATTGCCGCTATCCTCAGAGTTACAATGGTTCTATTAGTAAGTTCTGAACAAACCGTCAAACAAACCCTGGACACAATCACTTACCATCAAAAACCACAGTTAAAAAGCGGTCCGGTGGCAGCCATCTGGTCCTGTCGCGAAGACGTCGTCGCCATCGTCGTGGGGCAAGCAATCCTGATCCGGCCCATGTTCTCGCGGTCCTTCTGGAGCAACAACCGGACCACCATCAACAGCGCGCACCACAAGAACACTAAAGGAACAGACGACATGGGCTCTGGCGTCGAGATGAAGTCTAAGCAGAGCCACAGGAACAAAGTCGAAGACCCGTTCAGCTTGACGGCTGCGTTAGTCACAGTCGACGAGGGCGATTACCACTCCACCGCCAACGCTACCTCCTCGCACGAACATCTCGATCATCATCCTCATCACGGCCATATTCCTCAAAATCCTCCCGAATATACTCAGTACAACCAACAGAAGCAGCAGCAGCCGCACACGCATGCGCATACGCTGTCGAATCCGCGGCAGCTTGAGAGTGGTGTTGGTGGAGTAGGAGTGGGAGGATGGCAGAGGCCGTCTCCGGGTCCGGGTGGCGAGAAATTAGTTATTCACGTCAGCAAGAACGTGGTTGTTGAGAATACGGAGGCAGAGAAGGTGCAAGACCATGAGCATGATCGTGGTGATGCGCGGAGGGACGTTTTCCGGACTAATAGTTCGTTGCAAGCTACTACTCGTGCCAGAGCGTGGAATGGCGTGTAGGGCCCCCTACCAATGTTGCAGAGGCGAAAGAAAAGGAGAGAAAAACATTCAAAAAGACATCGATTCTCGTTGTTGGATACATACCCTCTTATGTTTCTATATGGTGCCTACTAAGTAGGCGAAGGTGGTGTGGCGGTCTGTTTTGTTTTCCGCACATCTGTCGCATTTGTCACCATGTTCGTATACCCCACACATCTATGATATTTTCAACATGTTGCTATACTTGTTCCCCTCCTTATTAGTTACGCGAACGGGCTTCGTCTTGTCATCCAGCCCCTGGTTAACCCAGTTCACTCTGTATATATCACCAACACAAACTATCTGATCTACCAAAACTACTAGTTAGCGGGCCGGACCGGGCCGAAAACTGTCTCGTAACGACCTCCGTACGCACTTTTGTTGTAGTTGGCGTGACCGAATGACTCATCATGCTCTCTTCAGAGTTCTTTCTAATCCGCAAAACACTTCTACTAATGATATTTACCTCTCAATGTTTATTTTCTTGAAATAAGGTCGATACGCACACTGCCTTCTATTACCTATCTAGTTGTGGGCCTTGGACCAATCAATCGTCATCTTGTTAACAATCGTCAATATCGTCGTCGAATATCCAGATAGAGGCTGGTTGGCGAAATGGTATCGCGTTGCTTTCCGGTGGCAAAGATTGCGGGTTCGAGTCCCGTGCTGGTCGTCAGTCCGACGGGCCCTCGTTTGGCTCATCAATTTTTTCTTTTTCCTTTTCCGTCGACTTAGTCTTTGTAATCTTTTGTTGTTTAGTGTCCTTGCTAGTCATGATAGTTATGGAGTTACTACGACCTATTGTCTGGTTATATCCTCATTGGGCTTCGGGGGCATTACTTAGATTAGGTCTCCGGAGACGACCCCGTAAACACTGAGGAATACTTCTAACAGCACTTGTTGGATGTTTATTCGGAGTTTGGGATGAACAGAGCAAGGAATAATAAAAGGACGTCATAGCATAGGTGAACATGATTGGAATGTATGGTTCATTCATATGCCAAAGTAAATTCTACCCCAGATGGGCGGTACATGCCGTACATGCTTTCAAACTCAACAACGACGTGTAATCAAGAATCTAGCAACAACTCGGTATCCATCAGCATAAGACTATTATATTTGAAGGTTCCGTTCGATCGGAAGTTTTATAGCCCTGTGCCCAAGCTAAACTATCGCACGTTTCTCAACTAACGGTGTTATTTTCCTTTGACGAGTATATGCTGCAGTCAAAATCAATGACCCGACGGATGGACCATGCAAGAGAGAATGTGCCTTTACTAGTTGAGGAAGACTATCTGTTCTCGTATTTCCATCCGAGAGGTGTCGGTGATCCCGATTGTCTTCGATCGCGTTAATCTGAACTGCTCAACTGTATCTCACGGCTGCCCCGTTGGGCACCGGCGATATGCAGCTCAAGGAGCCAAGGGGGGTTGCGACATGGTACTGTTGGGTCTCGGTTTTGAGCCCTCTGGCTTTGCTATGTACCTAGGTAACTGACTTGACTGTTTCGTTTGAGCGCTTGCAAGGCTATCGTCTCTAAATCGCCATGCCCAACCAGTCAGTCAGTCGGTTAGTCACCACCCGATGATACGACACATAAAAGGGGAAAAGTCCCACCGTTTCCATTTCATAACGGACACCAACAACAACTTATCTATCCTCTTGTGTTAAATAGCATTTGGCACTCGTTTAGCTCCTTATATTAGTTGTGTTGTAGTCAAATGTGTCTGAATGATAAGCGGTACTTTAAGAGGGTGCGGCCAGGTAAAATCTTGACATTACATGTATGTTATACCAGATTATAGAGCGACAAGACCACTCTCAAAATTAGACTTCGTCAAGTGTCCAGGGGAACTTAAACCCTTCAATTGTGCATTCAGAAACAGAGATAGTAAACATGCAAGAGATATAAAACGGGTTCATACGTTATTGAGCATGTTAAATAGAAATTAATGTTTATTTTTCGCCTTAGTTTTGATAGGCTCTGTTCATCTGGTACAATAGTAGGTAGTTTAGGTAGAACACAACCATTGCCTTTGCAGGCGTCATTTGCTTGACCAAATGCAAACAACGTTGTAAGATGGCCCACGAAACGCCTCGTCAAATGCTGCATCTCTGCACCCCAGAGATAAACCAGTAAGCGTGGAAAATAAGGGAAACAAGCATGCAGGGGAATGAATATTGGGTAAAAGAAAGTGACAAGGGTTGAGGGGGTATCATCGTAATTCATACAACCCTTCCCGAGAAGGGTATGCGAAAATTAAACGTGGTTTATCGTAAAATGAACAAGAAAAGGGAGAAGAAGTAAGAGGGGCAGGCAGGGTGACGGATAGGCCGATGCTATAATGCGCTTGAAGCCATTGGTTCTGCCCCCGGTTCGGCCACTGGCGGACCAGATCTCGATCCCGGTTCGCTATTCGACCGGAAGAGCTCAGGGTCGGGAATCTGGAAGTCGAGCTGCGTAGTGTAGGTGTTAGCTGAAAAGAACCTGAATGAATGACGAGCAAACTAGGTGTAGGCAGAAGGCGTCCTCTCAGGAGCTTACAGTCATATAACCCGTCCGTCTCAGCGAGATAATTTTAGGAGGCGTGACGCCTTCTTCTGATCCCATCGTCTTCTCCATTTCGGCGTTCCATTTCTCGATCCAAGCTTCCACTTCATTCAATTTGGTCTTGACATTCGTAAATCCTAAATCTTCCCACACCCATCCTGAAAGCACCGCGAGAACGCCGTCAAGGATATTTCTCCAGCTATAAGGGCTGAATATGGGGATAAGCAATCCATTGAGCTTCTCGATAATTCGTCGGAACTCTTGTTCGGACACGCCGGCGGTATCAAGTATTTCGGGGTATAAGTTGGAGAATGTAGGCGCCAAGTCACCCGCTATTAACCAGTCTCGTCGGACACGGATGATGCGAGTTGTCTGATACTCGGTTGAATTGAGGGGTACGTATGGATTGAGGTGCGGAAAGCAAGGGTGCTGAGGACCCCATTCGTCGCCTAGTCCTGGCTGATCGGGGTCTCCGACGATGGACGAGTTGCTGGACGATATGGCCGACCCAATCCCGCCAGGCAACGATACATTCGATCTACTGTGCTGGTGACCATGCGATTCGGGTCCTCGCTCTAAATCATTGGAGAATCCCGTCTCAGGGTGTGCATTGTTTGGTGGAGACATGACAGCCTTCCCTTTTCCTTTATCGAGCTTCGGATCGGCTTGGTTTGTACTTCGGGCAGATGCCAGACCAAAGCTGAGGGCTCTTTCCCGCGCCTTTCCTGTCACACTTTGGCCGCGTTTGCGGATGCCCTTGACGATAGAATTCTCGTTCGGCTCAGGTTCCGGATGTCCAGGCGCAGATTCGGTCTCCAATGGAGTACCAGATGCTCTTTTGAGATCGTAAGATTGGCGAACCGAGCTAGGAATACTAATTCGATTACTCCCACTTAGCCGTCCTTCGAATTGAAAGCTCGAGCGAGTGGGCGTGGGATGCCGGCTTTGCCTTTTCTCAGGGAGTGTTAAGAGTGGATAGTTGCTAGCACCTGTTGCAACTTGATCATCTGGGACCGAGGTAGCATCAAGGGTAGGGTGAACGACCGAGATGGCTGGAGGCGGGGGTGATGATGGGCGTCGCTTGCGGCGGGAATGAACCGGCTGAGTGTATACGGCTGGAGGAAGTCTCGGAGTGAAATTAGTAGGATTCCAGAGGCGACTCGGACGAGCCGCGGTTGGAGCAGGGCGAGTCTCTCTGTCGGCACGGTTTGCCCGGTAACGGAAAGGATAGGGAGGTAGGACAGTATGTTTCGGTTGATCGAGCCTTGATTCTTGAGTATTCTTGTCGCTTTGATGCCGTTGGGGACGAGCAACGTGAACTTTGGGTGGTAGAATAGGGTCGGGATGACTTGGATTAATGGGATCTACCGATTCCGGCTCTCGACGCGGCAAGATATCCGCGTCTGTCGTCCTATTTCCTAAATCTTCTATGGCGGTCGATACAAGTTTTGTGGATCGACTCGCCGTGTGTGAAGCCGTTGGGAAAACTCCCCCTGGGGGATAACAGAAGCCGCAACGACGGCTGGATTCGAAGACAGATACGCCGGGCTTCGGTTATGGCGTTCGGGGTATTCCTCTCTTAGCGTTGTTGTTTGCGTCCGTATCACAATCCTGCCAATACCGATTTGTTGTGCAACGGAACCCGCCGAGGTGTTAGGCTGGTATTGCGATCGTAATCGTGATATGGGATGTTCGTACGACCACCCGCTACCGTTTCCCAGTGACCGGGAAGAATCGCCGTCGACGTTCGCGTTAAGGGGAGATGAGAGCTCTGATAAGAGGAAGAGATTGGTCAAGTTCATGCAAGCTAGGATTAGGAGCCCCAGCGTGGACATTGCCGCTAACCCAACTTTGGAAACTGTTAGGCTAGAGCTGCCAGATGGCGCCCAATTGTTGCCGGGCCGCTTTGCGCCGGGCAGCCGCCAGTTGTTGCTTTAAATAACCACCGTCAGAAGAGCCCCGGGGCAAGAGGTTGTATGGCCAGAGGTACCGGTAGGAAGTAAATATTAAATCTCAAAAGTGTCCATGTCATCCATCCGTTGGGAATGGAATGCTGCTTCGATAAAGACAACGAGTTGTGTGGGCGCTAATAGCTTCTTGTACAGGTTCTCCTGCCCGTCACGTCCTTGGTTGACGATTGAAAATTTAGACTAGCTCGCGTCTGAAATGGGGCTGTCTTTTTGTGATAGGCATACTGCAGGCAGGTATGGCCGTATGCTGCAATGGTGATAATTAGAGATAATGTTAGAAAATGGGGCATGCAGTGCAGGTGATTGCGAGAATGTGTGTTTTTGACCAGATCATCTCTCTTCACATTCCAGGCAGACTTTCATTCGATGTCTGGCGGGTGCCACATGAGGATATGTAATACATATGTAGCCTTCCAAGGTTATGACCAGACTGTTGGACAGCATTAAAAGGTATGGTACGTCCAAGACAGCCTCAAACATTGACTACCCACAGATATATAGAATCTGGTGTAAGGTACCTATTACTGTAGATGGCTGTACAAACCGAATCTTGCCTTTCGTCATCATACCTTACAAATGTACCTGATGCGAGGTACTTCTCTAGATGCTACCATGTAGAGCTGCCCCATTCTACAGTATGCCAGGAACATTGCTAAAAAGAAGAATACATATGTACAAGTACTTGCGACGAATACAACGGCTTTAAATTGATTTATCTTAGAGCAGGATTTTGCTTTGACGCACAGCTCAACTAATAAGGAGACCAGAGACAAAACTATACTGGATTCAGGGGGACTGCGAGAATAGGCCCCCTGTCTCTCCAGTCTAGCGGGTCCAGCTCAGAAATCCAGTCCCACGCTTTTCAAGGATTCTTTCATTGTGGCCATTTGGCCTGCATTGCTCCCGACCCGAACGTGTGGATTGGTGTCTCGTGTGGGATGGCTCCTTATGGGCGAGGCAAAATGGCAGCCATAAAGCCAATAATTGCTAAGAGTTGCGAATTCTGGCCCCCATTGGAGTCATCCTCTTCTTTCCGCTTAAGCCGAACTTTACGTGCCTAACCTTAGCCAATACCTACAGAGTTTTCGCCTACGGGTACCTACAACTTCTGCTGCAAACTTCGAGGGAGGGTTAATCCTTTGTAGGGTAAGGCATACTTGTACATTACCCGTATAACAGCGAATCCCCTTGGTCAATAGCAGCTGAGCTCAGCTTCCTATGATCCCGCGCATTCTCATCGTTTGTGTGCCAACCTCTCTAAGCAGGTATCAAACTGCAGTTTTTTGGTTACCTAGAACGGTGGCTATGTCTTGTTGAATTTTATCGTTTGGCCCAGGTACTCCCTTCACCATACCAGTCCCTACCGAGAGATAAAAATCCCTCTTTGCATAACCTTGCCGGGCTAGTCCGAGGCCGACACGAACCGGGTTTGATGATGATTCTATTATACGATCAATGCCGCGTCAACAGAACCAGGTGACGCTCACAACCGATGTCAGTAACATCTAGTGTATACAATACCTTGATTGTATCTGCAAGAATAGAAGATGTTGATGTTCTTCGAGCTGATAGCATCCTTACTACTCCTGAATGTCATCTGTACGTGTGGAAGTGTCCTGTATTTCACTCCATGACTTCCGTCGGTCGTCCCAGTGCAGGTGTTGGAATGTAGGGGCATTTACTCAGCATCGCGCTCGGCCCCATCGCGGCTCCTCAACGGTTAGCGCGTCTTGCCAATTCCAGGCGCCGCCATGAGTTTGCATCATGAGTAGGACAGATCACTACAGGTGTATTTACACAATATTTCTCAAAAAGGGGTCTAACACGTAGCCTCGGTATAGGATATTGCTGCGCTGCCGCGTTGCAACCCTCTTCTATGATGCCAAGCATGCGTACCAGGTACCAAGAATATGGACGTGGGGGTTTAAACCCGACAAGCTGGTGCATCGTTTTATACCCTACTCTCTGAGTCCGGAAAATAGCGATATGCTACTCCTATTATCGAGATAAACTACGGCACCTACCTCAGGAGATGCACATACTTACATACTTATGTAGGTGGCTAGTTACCTAAGTTACCTAAAGGTAAGAAGAGCTAGGATGGGTAGGCATGGGGATGAGACACAAAAGCCAAGTGACGTAAGGTCCCAACTGAACCCACTGAACAGACCTCTTGTAGCCCCTCTGTAGCTGCGTCGGGACTGGATCTCTCTGCCGGGTACGGCGATCGCTACTGCTTCAAGTTACAGATATACATCCTGGGATTAGTTCAGCTCCCGATAATTGGTACTGTCGTCACCACATCTGTACCGTAGCCTACCTACCTCAGTAATATCTTTCAGCTCGCCCTCCCTCCGCGACACCCCTCGCCCTATCCCTATGTAGCTCGATCTCGCCTGAGAACACGACATGTGCAGTTCCAATACTGCTCGCAACATTCCGTCCCACTGCTATCAAATGCAGTAGAGCCACCCGTCCGCCGGCCCAAGGCTTCACGCGCGTCTGCGATACCCAAAACCAGAACGTGCTATAGATGCGATCTTGACCATTTGCGTCGCGTCGTTGCGCTGGGTCAAGCAGATGACCTCACATGATCATTGCATTTCACCTCCATTTTAGATCCCAGTCATGGCCGCTGAAAGTCATGCTTCTGGTTCTGCAGCGCCTGGTAATGTAGACACGCCCGGCTACGAAGCTAGCTCTCTAGACAATGCACCTCCACCAGGTTTTGGGCTTCGACGCGCGGCCACCATCGGCCAGCCCTCGCAGATACGTCGTCGTTTGACGGGGAATAACCCACCGCCCTCGATCGACAACAACAATAATACCTTTTCCAGCATCCGCAGACGTAGCTCAACCTACTCAGAGTATCTTGAAACGAGTGCGGACGAGCTGCTTAACCCTAGCAAGTCGACTACCGACGAGATCAAGAAGTCACCGTTTGTCCATATACCCCTTGTCTCCGCCTTGCTACCTGCAATAGCTGGTATATTCTTCGACAACGGGGCCGACTTCTTTTCGGACCTGATACTACTCGCCATAGCAGGTATCTTCTTACGCTGGTCAGTCACGCAGCCGTGGGACTGGTATCATTCGGCACAGCAGATCCGTGTAGTGCAGGACGAAATACTAGGCGGCTCGGTTTTTGAATCGGATAGTGACCTGGAATTGGAATCAGTATCCGGATCCCCAACAACTGGGTTGGGGGATGTTCCCGAAGAAAAGGGGAAAGAAAAAGAGACGGAGACGGAAGCTGGCACAGGAACTAAGCATGGTGGGGCCGGGAAGAACACGAAATGGAAAATGCGGCGAGAAGCTGCCATCAGAGAGCTTTATGTCCACGAGCTATTGGCCTTGGCATGGTGCTTTATCTTTCCGATGCTTGCCGCCTATATGTTACATGCGATTAGGAGCCAGCTGTCAAGGCCACGCGAGGGCCTGGTGTCTGATTACAACCTCGTCATATTCCTCTGTGCCGCTGAAGTACGCCCCGTCTCGCACTTGATTAAAATGATCCAGCAGCGTACCTTGCACATACAGCGGATTGTCAAGAAAGATCCGTACGTAACGTCATCTGTCACCGGCGATCGAATCCAGGCATTGTGTGATCGATTAGAAGCGCTCGAGGCGCGTGGGGCAGTAGTAACCCCTGATGAACCGCCCTCAGCGAGTAATGATGTTGTTCAGCAGCCTTCTCCTGAAGCACTACAGAAAATGGTCGGGTCTGCAGTGAGCCGAGAGCTTCGCAAAGCCGTGCAGCCGGAGCTGGAAGCTCTAAGCCGCGCCATGCGCAGATACGAGAAGAAGCTCAATCTCCTCGCGAACCAGTCCGATCATAGAATCGAGTACGTCGAACATCGGCTCAACGATGCCATCGCCCTCGCCGCAGTAGCTGCCAAGAATAGCAGTAACTCGCAATGGGCGCTAACGGGCTGGCTAGTCGGGAAGCTAGGTACCCTCGCCATGTTCCCGCTACAAGCTGTGAGTGCCGTCCTGACATTCCCGTTCAGGACGGCCTCGACTTTGTTCCGATCCAAGGAAAAGCTGACGCCTGAGAGAGGGAACCGGCCGCTACGAAACGGAAAGCCGCCGATTCAGATGCAGGGCAGAGGCAGCTCAGATCGGTTAAGTACACGAGTATCCAGGAGATAAAGACTAGAAGATACTTCTTACGTTGCGTAACATAGGTATCATGATTGTTAAGATAAGTGTTTATTGCCGGCTCGGTCAGATATTATTCACTGTTTTACGTGACAAGGACCTTGGCGTTATACTATTATGTATGAGTGTATGGGTATGGATATGGCATGAGATTTCAAGACGGGTAATTATTCGTCGCGAAGCAACATCAAGCGGTATAAGTGTAACAAAAAGTGGAAAGGGTATACGAAATCCAGAAAGGAATTTGCCTTTCATATCCCACGGTCCTAGAAACTATCTAGACACAGAAGAGGCACTCTTGGGAGACAGACATGACGAATGACGAGACAGAGCATAGCAGTACAATAATACGCTTGCAACTTAGAAACTTAATTACTGGATAGCCACTTACGTCTGCATTCCCTTGATTTGAAATACAAATACTCGAGATGAAGAGGGAAAGAAGGCTCTTTTTTAATGTCGCGTCTTGTCTCATCTGTCGACCCCGAGGCTTGCTTGCGTTCTAATTTGATTTTGCTTTGGTGTTACGGTCATACAAACACACGGATAGACAGGTAGATAGATCTCAACCTTGCCTACCACGTAATAAACAACACTGTGTGTGATATGGTAGGGACTAGTATAAGTCAAGATGAACGTAGATCTGACTTCTACTACATCTTCTAGTCTGCCCCTTGCTTGTCTCCTTGCATATTAGCGCGAGGTATTACCACTTTCTGGATACAAAGAATCTCAGACGCTTCATCTATCTAATACACACTACATTACCTTACAATCCCCTCAGAAGTTATATCACTTCCACTTCCTACTGTCCTACCTAACCTAGTAGTTAACTTACCTGTTAGCAATCCTACACGCAAATCGATCACGGTACGATAGGTGGTCTAGCCCAGGTAAGTTGAAACCTGCCTGAAGCCAGTTTTGAGTATATTATACGTACCTATAAATCAAGCACAAGGAATAGCCAAGCAGCACATACCCATAGGCACTCGATAGTGCTGCGAGAAGTCGATATTTGAGTTTTAGTTGGTAAATTGCCTACATACATCCCCCTTGCTAAAGATAGGTACCTAGTGAGAGAGGACGAGACTTGAAGATTAGGTCGGTGGGTAAAGTAGGTATATGGAGAGTGCTAACAGTTAGCCATTAAGTCCTATAAGCCGACAGTTCCGTTAGAGATGAGAAACTAAGATTTAAGCGCGGCGGTAAATTGACTAGCGATTTACCCAGTTAGTTCTGACAGGTCTGTCTCCCTTACGTCGTGAGATGAGGAAGACAGCAACGAAGAGAGAGGCTTTGGCGCGCACGTGGGAACGAGCGTGCTATGTGGGCTCCCGCTCGAAAAGGGAGCATCCATCTATGTAGGTATCTGGCAGAGAACAGTAGATAAAGTACCTCCAGGTGTTACTACATGTATCGAGCTTGACGAAGAAGATAGATCGGAAGAGCAAACTAGACTGCAGACCATAGACTATGTACACAGGCGGGTAGGCAGGTAAGTAAGATTGTCGTCGAACACCTATGCAATGCACACGAGTTATGATCATGCATCTTCCCGTCTTCTTGCGTTCCCTCATCCATGGCTTTTCTCTCCCGTTTCTTCTTTTTATCTCATCCGAACTAATAACTCTCAAAATACGATAGAACTAGAGAGGTTACCTAAGAGAGACAGACTATCGATGTAGTGTATGCATGTATCCATCCGAAGTCGCACTACTTCACTTGCCTTTATTATTATTGCAGCTGTATACAGACTCAAGTACAGAAATGTGTGCGTAAGCTTGTATGTACGCAGACAACCTTGAAGTGACCTGTTATTTGTAGAAACATGTGTTTATACGAGCGAGCAATCCAGACTAGACAAGAGAAGCACAGGGATTGGCGGAGGTAGATAGTACATATGTATTTACGGCGGAATGGTACTATCGCCGTCTAACAATAGGTAGGTATTACAGCTAAGTAGATGTTGTTTTATGTTAAGCTGAAATATCCAATACTGAAGACGCTCTCATTTGCTTAGGAAGAATGGAAATTCGCTATTCTTCTTCCTGGTAATGCAGTCATGCGATACAACCCTTGTATGTAATCCATCGCCGCATCGTGACGTTTGCACTTTTCAAATCCTAGGCCTTTAATAATAATAGACGCGCCGTTGCCTGTCTTTTACAACACAACCATGGTTTCGAGTGGGTGCAGTGGGTGCAGTGGGTGCAGTGGATGCAAGCAGGTGGGTGTGAGTGCGTTGGTAATGGGGGTGCGGGAACGGCAACGCAGGTTCTGGTGAAACTAAGAGCTTTTAGTGTGGTTCAGATGATTCTAGGCGAGGCCCTAGTAACCAGCAACCAGATTACATATACATAGTAGAAATTTTGTATGCTGTCTGTGGGATGCTGTAGCCTGTAGGTAAGCAAAGGTGGAGAAGGGTTGGGCTGGGCGAAGCTGTCATTATCACCAGAACCAAATTCTTGACAGGAACAGGACTAGTCTATCACAACTAATGGAGTCGGTCCTATGATAATGTACATATAATAGATTGCCCCGGTCCCAGAGTCCAACCCACAAATTTTCAGGTTCCGGACGAGTGGGAATTTCGAAGCGTCACTTGATCGCCGACGATGGATGAGGTTGGGTCGATGTGTAAACCTACAACTGCAGTTCATCAATCGAGACAAGATAAGGGATAGAATAGATGCAAATGCAATGGAGAATTTCTTACATTTTTAGTCATTAAACGAAAGTGACGAAAGTGAACACAGCAGAAAGTATGGCGTGGTTACGTGCTCCTAATTTGTCTTTGCCATGCCTTGGGCTGGAAGGGAGCGTGCGTTGTCATTTACAGCTAGCGAGCCAGCGGTGATCACTGACAGCTTGCTCTAACCCCTGCAAAGGCTGCTTTGGTGGGGAAAACACCACGTATGGACATGCAAGTTTCGCGACATACGTCTTGAGCAAAGTAGGTACCTCACCTTATAGGAATTCTGTAGGTAGGTTGTAGACGAGAGGCGCTAATAAAACCACACCATGACCACACACCACCTATATCGTCCTACAGGGTTGCAACCGTCGCGTCGCTTGCTCGGACTACATCCATCCATACCGCGTCTCTTGCGTCTTATGTCTCTGTGTGCCGCTATACAAGATCGGATTAATTAACCAATGCGAGATGGGTGGATCGTGAATGAGAAAAGCGGCTCGCCGCAGCAGGTTCCAACCCCCTCGAGAATGAAGGGCCACGAATCAATTGAGCCTCTACGGGAAAGAAGGTATGCGACACACGCTTATTTATCCTCGACGCGGTTTGCCATACCTATCACTGTGACAGTACCTACTACATATGAAGATTGGTACAGATGTACTTAAGGTAATCTGTGTCATCACGACTCCAGACCAGTCGAAGTCGGGATATATACTACACACGCCTACTACCAAACCTATGCTGTACATATATAAAATATAAAACTGATACTATAGCTGGCCCTGGATAGATAGAACCGTACAATATCTGCTACTGTAGGGCATATGGGTTCACTGCTGTACCACCTACGAGGACCAGAGACAGGGCGAAGCGGGAGTCGTCGATAATAGAGTACATATGTACTAATGCAGATCTGCGCACGACAACTCTTGCAGTCTTGTGTATTCTCGTCCCATCGATTCCCAAGTAGCTCATCCAAGACAGGCAAGACAAGGGACTTTAATGATGGTGAGAAGCCACGACCAATGATATCGCCTGCGGGCGGACGCATTGCCCAATCCGGAAGGGGCCAATAAAGTGGGTCGTTAGATCGGGTATCCGGCTTCTCATCAGCTAACCCGCAAAGGGTTTGGCGCAGCCGCTTTGGCCAACCACCTGGCACCTTCCTTCCATGACCCTGGTCCTGCCCTGGCAAGGGCAAGACATAAAAACTGACACTGACAGAAAAAGTCCCGCCTATTCAACCCTATTCAACGTGCTTAGCCTTGTATACCATAGGCGCACGCCCCCGAGACGTCCAATCGCGCCTAGCCAACGTCACTGCTAATCTCCCGCGACCCAACCACAACCCACCACTCAGGTGATATTCTGGCTCTTCTCATCACCTTTTCTCTTACTAGCTAGCTCTCAAGATGTGGGACGAGAAGATACCTCCCTGCCTATGTGAGAGAATGAGGGTGGGAAAGAGACGTAGAGATGCTATAGTACTCATGAGAGACGCGCCAAGGCGCCGGGCCCAGAAAGCTGGCTGGCGGTATGGTGTAAGTATAGACAATGACATGAGAGATGGCAAGGTAGGTAGGTGTATACTAAGGTAGGCATGTATGTATTGCTGTATGCATTTTTGAGCGAAAAAAAAGCAAAGCTGGAAGACAACCTCTCCAGGTTTTGACTGACCGATGATCGCTGGTCCAAGAGTTCAACCTTCTTTTTTCCTTCGTCGTCTTTTCTCGTTGGTTCGGTGTTCCTGCCTCAACGTTGAGTCGATTTCCCAGTAGCTTAGTCTGTCCAGACATCCGCCCCCAAGCTTGTTCTGCATGAACAGCTTAGACGTTCCTTTTCTTTGATATAGGTTGTCAGGTACCTAGAGGCAAAACAGTTTGATCTTCACACACATACATACATACACACACGTCCTCTGCGGGAACGATCGATAACCCCGGTCCAGTTGCACTACAGTCGATATTACCACTCTTCACTGCCGACCCTGGACAAGTCTCTCTTTTTCTCTTCAGACCGCCCAATTCCATACTCTTTCGTTTCACATTCGCTCTTCTTCTGCCTATTGCCGATCCCGAGAACCAGCTCGCTCGCTAGTCGTCCGGTTTCTCCGGCTCTCTTCCCTTGCTCGTAGAAACGGCTCGAGGCAAGCTGCTACGCAAGCAAAATAGGCCCTCCACTCTTTTTCAAACAAGATCTTTTCGTTCTCAACTTTCGAAACCTCGATGATTAGTCGGTGTTCGAGAAGCTGTCTTAACTAAGAAGACCCTGTCGATAATATCATGGTATGAATACTGGAGCTATAGAGGCTATAGATATTGGGATATTTGTTGTCAGGCATTGAAGGTCCATCTTCTGCTATACACTGGACTATATTGATCCACTTGTATAACTTGTGTCTCTACCGTTCGACCCGCCGTCATGGCGATACGATGGCTCCGGCGATTGGGTGTCCTATTGTTGCTGCTTCACCTTCACGGTGTAGTAGCAGGACCGCTCCAAGTGGTACGGAGGGGCGATGTCGTACCCATGCTCATTACGGCACCGTCTGTCACGGTAGTAGGAAAGGATGAGAAGGAGACCCAAGCAGTGACGGAGACATCGAGCGAGACAACCTCGACGCAGAAACATGCGACCGCCACCGCGACGACCCATCCCGTTGTTACGTCGACGACGGCCTTTCCTTCGGCTCTGAACGGAAACAATCCTGGAAACGATACCTCTATGCAGACACCTGGTCAGTGACACATTGCAACTAGATAGGCATGGAATGTTGACTCTAGTATAATCCTACAGATCCAATTCCAGCAGGCCAACTACCTCTGCAGCCTAGACTCACGCCTGGATGGGGGGTTGCCGGTGCCCTTCTCCTGATTAGCGGAATTGCGTACACGCTAATTGGCATCAAAAATGCATGGCTACACACATTCTTGTCAGCAGCGTTCCTTGCAGGTCTTAGCATCACGGTTCTAATCGTATATGTTATGGTACCTCCTATACCAGATGCCATACAAGGAGGCTACGTCGTTGCGGCTGTGGCCACTGGCCTTATTCTCGGCGGCGCCGCTACCATATTTCGTGAACTCACCGAAGGTCTAGGCTGTCTTCTTGGAGGTTTCTGCGTTTCTATGTGGTTTCTAACCCTGAAGCCCGGTGGTCTGCTCACCTCAGTACCAGCGAAAGCTATCTTCATAGCTGCTTTCTCGGCTGGTAGCTATGGCTTCTACTTCACCCGCTATACAAGGCCATACGCACTCATGGGCCTGATGTCGTTCGCCGGTGCAACAGTGACCGTCATTGGCATCGATAGTTTTAGCAAGGCGGGATTGAAAGAATTCTGGGCCTACATTTGGGACCTGAACCACGGCCTCTTCCCATACAGCGCGGACACGTATCCTCTGACGAAAGGCATCCGGGTCGAAATCGCGCTTACGGTTGTCTTCACGATTGTCGGCATCATCTCGCAGCTGAAGTTGTGGAGGGTGATTAAAGAGCGTCGAGACAAGAAGGCGGCTGAAGAGGCTGAAGAGCAGCGAAAGCGTGACGAAGAAGAGGCAAATCTTGGCCTACAGATTGAGGAACAAAATGCGAGGGAGCGGCGACAATGGGAGACTATCTACGGAAACCCGCCGCCGCGACGCTCGGTCGGGTCCAGTGATTCTGGCGTAGCGGCTGTCGAAGAGGATAAAAAGTTCCATATCAGCGAAAGTGTGATTCCGCACCTTTCGTCGAGCGATGATGAGGCGGAGTTGGCCGAAGCTTCTAATCGTGCTGTTACCGCTCCGCCGGAACCAGCGCACAAAGCTGTGGATAGACTAATAATGACCAACTTAGGCCAGGACAACAGGGTGACTATAAGGGTCGCGAGTGACGGCGATGAAGGCACGGCAAAAGAGGTAGTTTCGGCGCCCGATGAGAAAACATGGATTGTTGGTGGCGATGGTGAGGCGAGGCGAAGGTCGACGATGTCTGTCAATAAAATATCGCAAATGCCTCCGAAGCCACCTGGGCCTGAGATAACTCCGCTTCCATTCAAAATACCCCACGAAATAGACGGATATGATGATAACCGCTCATCCATCGCGACGTATGCCGATGAAGATGACGGGGCCCACGTCATCAGCAAGAAACCTTCGAGGTTATCTATTGTAAATCGACTTTCGGTGGGCTCGGGCAATGTTTTACGGAGCCTTTCCCGACAATCAGCCCTCTCCGAAAACCCGAAGCGAAAGACGGGCGAGTTTGAAGGCAGTACGGAAGAACTCGTTGAAGATCCTAGGCGGTTTAGTGATATCCAGTCTATGGCTGCCACTGTTGACGGCCTTAGTTTCGACGGGGATGACCATGATTGGAGAGAGGAAGAAAATGAAAAGGAAAAGGGGCAGATGCCCATACCGACACTTACAATTGACCTCGGCGGAGACATTTCAGAGATTAAGTCGGAGATGGATAAAGAGACGGGTAGCGAAACGCATTCGAAATCTCCGAACCAGTCAGGTCTTGACGTTCGGCCTACTTCAACAGCTGAGACTATTGCGACGGATATTCTCGATCCTGGTACTCTGAATATTTCATCAGGGGAGGGTTCAAAAGAGAGCAGCACTAACCAGGGCACTGGAAATACGGAGAGTACCAACGACAGCAGCAAGCCCACAGATACGCCCGCTGTGGAAGCTGCCCCTGAAAGTTCTAGACCGCCGGCGTCTACCGTTGCATCGACAGTTGCAACACGTGTTAGTCTCACTAAAGACAGGCTTCCTTCAGCATTACCTCGTGTGGCACTGTCGTACCGAACAAACGAGTGGGCAAAGCATTTGAGCGCCGCAGAAGCACCTCCACTGGAGCAGTTGGAGTTGGAAGAATACACCTATGGGGCTAAGGACATAAAGCGAGATACCGAGGCTGCTGTACCTGTCGGTGTCGAAGAGCTCCAGCAGACATCTGACGGCATTATTCCTTCATCCACCCCGCGGTCGCCGTCAAGCGTATCAAACTTTCCCCAATCCCATTTGCCAATTCGTTCAGTGTCACGAGCATCCTCACATTCTATGCCTCCCGAATCATCCTGTATTCCCTCTACTCTAGCCATCCTCACAGATGGCACCAGGGATGTATCAACTCGACCCAGCTCAGATAAAACCATACCGCCAAACTCATCACTTGCAGGCCACAGTTTCCGAGGCAAAGGACGACGACAGTCGAACGAAGTCTATATCCAGCCAATCCAAGAGGAGAACGCCAGCGAGTCGGTTTCCATTCGACAACTGGGTTCATCACACGGCAGTGGCACATCTACTCCGAACTCCAGTCCGCCCTCTCCTACTGAGAAAACGACGCCAGTACCAGGCGTAGTTTCATACTCGAGCCCGCAGACACTTCTGGGCAAGCGGGAGATGTTCTTGCGGAATAAATCGCAGTCACAGCTCCTCACTAGCCATAGCGTCACACCTCCTATTCAAGAGCATCTCCAATATAACGCCGCTATGAGACCTGCTAGTCAAATGAGTTTGGCCTCACCCTATAATAATCATACCCAGAGCTATAACGTGATAGCAACATCTACTCCACACATCGTTGAAGACCCCGATGATATCCCACTAAGCCAGCGGAAAGAACAACTCATACGGCAGAATAGCGTGCTCTCTGTCAACTCGTATGGCAGTCGGGCCCGGCGTAGCATCACTCCAACACACCCAGCGCACCCAATAGTAGGAGCACAGCAACAACAGGCAATCTCATCTCCAAACCTCATATCGCAAATCCAGTCCGCAACAGCACCAAAACCTGAACCATCAGCAACATCACCAATAACATACGACTCGCACCTTCCCCACCGGCGCTCGACACTCCCATCCCAAGCAGCGCGCGACGCACAATTATCTAGTTTCCGACAATCGGTAGCTGCTGAGATGAGGACAAAGGTATCACTACCGAATCCCACGCCCCAGCCCCAGTCCTACCCGCTGATAGGAGCTGCTTCCAACGGCAACAATAACGGGATGCTGGAAATGGAGAGAGCGATGGATCAACAGAGAAACGTCCTGCTCTCACAGCGCGAACAAGAGGCGCAGAAGAAAGAGTTGGAACGCGTGGGGAAGGAGAAGAACGACCGCGCTTTTGAAGAGTTGATGCGCAGGGGTGACCTAATGGATGCCCATCGCGAGGCGCTTAGACGAATGCAAGGGGGTGTTAAAACTTAGGAGTCCGGCACATGGGAAGAGTAGCAAGGAGAGAAGAGGCGCGGGAAGGGCCAAAATATGAGTTTGAAAGTGGATGGGGTAATGGGTAGATAGATGGATGGATCACGCATTCACTTTTGGATTTCCAGCTTATGATTTATTCTTCGCTCTTCATTTAATGACCCCGTGCCCCCGATGGCCCTTGGGTCCGGTTATGATACCCCTTTGCCCTTTTATTGATTTTTATTAGATATTTATACATGTCTCATATCCTTCTTGCCCTCCTTCTTCCACACATATATTGGCGAACTGAAAGCTCGAGTGCACTGCAGTTTCTGCGCCTTACCATGCCTACATACCTACATACGCATCACATGGCACTATATTGCGACTTATCATTCTGCTACCCCCTTTTCTTCTATTCATAGGTACTGTCTGGTTTGTAACTACTTTCCACGAGGACCACTCGATCATGTTCTACTTCATACTTGCTCATTTACAAGACACTTTATTTTTCACGGCCGGATAGGATAGGACAGGACATGGATTAGAATACGAGAGCTGAACCTTACTGGGTGGGTGGTAAATTTGAGATATCTAACGCTCATGCCTTGGCGGGTCCTTAGACTTTACTCTACATAGGTACAAACCGTAGTCTAGTTGCTCCTGTCGACTACTTTGCCTCTGAGCCATCTCAGAGGAACGTCTGTTATCTGTTCTCTTACCTAACACTAACGTTTACGCGCGTACCTACACCATACACATGTAGGAGCCATGGTTTGGTCTGTACTGGGAGCTATGTACCTGCGTGGCCAAAGGCAGATGACCAGCCCAGACCTTATTTTGATACCTAACCCCGACATTCTGTTGGGTCTTTTGTCTGCCGAGGGAGGACATTGTTTGAGCTTCAAAGCATGGTTAGCCAAGTACCTATGTTTACTCAACGGATTCATGTTTGCTATGTCATTTATGTTTGGTGACATTCACTGCCCTAACGTGAATGACAAAATACATTGCGAGACCATATGTTTAGGGAGATATTGCGCACTACGCTCCCCGATAAGTCAAGACTTTGATCAATCCTATCAGTACTAGTTTCCCATTCAAGTATTTACAGAGGTGCCTAAGCCGTCCAGGCACTTACTTGGGTATTCTGCTTGTTTCGTCTGATATTACCTGGGTAGTGCTATTCAGAGTAACCTCACATACGTGATTTGAACCTTAATCTTTGTTAACAAATACATGTATCATTAAGGTTAACAGTTTGTGATTGCTCTCGCAGTGGCTGATCTGAGCTTGTGGCTCTAGCATATAAAAAAGTCGTTTGCCTCCCCTTGGTAGGGACCTTCCCTTCCTTCTACATCTCACATCTTCTCTACTCTACATCCCACATCACACGCTTTCAGACTCGGAAATTCTCTCTGTTATACACCATCATCGCGATACTCATATCGAGACATTGCCAATCGAGCCTCTACTCAGGTAAGCACGTCTTCTCATCCTCCGGATTCTTAAAAGCTTGAAATATTGGTTATCTGTTTCGACATTCGCTTTCAATCTTCTCGTCATCTTGATCACTTGGTCAAATATCTCAATCATCTATAGAGCATAGGTACACCGTGAGGTTGAGAAGTCCTGGCAGCTGATTGGTCACTTTACCTCCTTGCCAGATGAGTGCTGGCTGATTGCATCTACAAGCCATTCAGCTGCAAGCACTCTAGCCCATTTCCCCATTCATCCATCAAACCCACCTCTCCCTTCCACTGCCAGGTAAACCCTTTCCTCTATTTAGGTAGCTACGGGCACCTACCCCGCCAACCACCAACCTTGAAGGGACCTCGAATCCACACCTTGCCCCGCCACAATTCACTAGGCAGCGCCTGACCGACCTAGCACAAGGTTCCAACGTTGCGCCGACTTTTCTTACCTCAAACTTAAACCCTTACATCAACCACCAATCGCACTCGCTTTCTTGTCACCTAACTATATCGATAGACGGTCTCAAAGAAGTATTAGAAGTTTCGGCGACTGTGCAGCTTCTTACAGATCTTCCCACGTTAGCATATTAAGGTTTATGTAGGTGCCTATGTCTCCCGCCCCGTTCCTTCCTCTTCCACCTACGTCTTTCGGTCTTCGAATGTCCCTTTTATATATTCCACAACTGAACTTCCCTGTCGTCGAACTTACCACTTCATCATCATCACATCTACACATCTAGCCTCATTAGAAAAGCAACCAGTCCATCGCATTCTACTTCTGGCATTCATCAAAAATCTTATCCACGTTTGGCAACCCAGTCTCTAGATCGCTGTCTTACATTCCATCATTCCAGCCAGATATTACCGTCGTACCGACTTACCTCGATACCGCCACCATGCCTGCTCCTATGATCAAGTTGCTGAGCAATGACAACACCGTCATCGACGTCGGTATGTGCACTTTAAACCCAATTTCTGACCCTGCTCTTTCGCCTCGGTCGATCTATTCGACGCATCTGTCCCGGACTTCCCCACTAACATCACATTTAGAGCAGGTTGTTGCGGAGCGATCGCTCCTTATCAAACACATGTTGGAAGATCTCGGCGACAGTGCCATCGGCCAGGTTGTTCCTATTCCCAATGTAAGAACGCGCCGGCATACATATACATGACAGTTGATAGTCGTGACCTCTAACCATGATGCTTAGGTTACCGAGCCTGTCCTGCGCAAGGTCATTGAGTGGTGCGAGCATCACCGTAACGACCCCCCTCCCGCCACCGACGATGACTCAGATAGCCGCAAGAAGTCGACGGATATCGACGAGTGGGATCAGAAGTTCATGCAGGTCGACCAGGAAATGTTGTTTGAGATCATTCTGGTATGTCGACTCGTTGATAGACTCTTTCCCGGCAGCTTGGACTGTTCACCTTACTAACTTGTGTCTTTCTTCAAAGGCCTCCAACTACCTCGACATCAAGCCCCTTCTGGATGTTGGCTGCAAGACCGTCGCCAACATGATCAAGGGCAAGTCCCCCGAGGAGATCCGAAAGACGTTCAACATCACCAATGACTTCACCCCTGAGGAGGAGGAACAGATTCGCCGGGAAAATGAGTGGGCTGAGGATCGTTAGAAAGAGCCTGATACCACTAGTACCACTTCCAAAAAGGAAGTTAATTCTAAGGTTGCACGCGCCGTTCCCAGTGAAGATCATAGACTGCTCTCACGTCTGCGGGCTTTACCAACTCCACAAGATGTGCAAGCTAAATGATCTCGGTACCCCATAACAAAGGAGGTACATCGATTTGCCGAGCGTTGTTTTTACGGTTAACATCATTTTTTGGTGGCATAGGCGTTTCCCTGGGGAGGTTGATGATGCTTTATATGAATATCCTCGGGGTGGCAGAACGGCTACCTCTTTTATGTTGCCGTAGATCCAAATAGTGCATATCCTATCAACAGAAGGCTTGGGGAGTAACATGCTAAGGATAGCATTCTAGACATGCAAGCTTTCAAATACGCAAAACGATTGATAACGCTCAATGATTTGTCCACCGTGATGGGGCGATTGTGATGAGACGTTACGAGCGCGTTCATAACAAGACGACCTGACTAAGTCTGCACGCCGACAAGAAGAAGACGTTGTCAGCATGTGTCTCCATCCTGAACAGCAATAGTTCTATGCACTTCAGTGAAATGAAGTGTGGTCCTAGCTAATGGAATACAGCTACCTATTGACACTGACCAGGACTCCACACGATCTTTGCCTCATGACCTAACTTAATGCGTTGCTGATGATTTGAAAATAATTTGTGATTGGTTTTAGCTATCTATATATGTACACACCTATATATAGTGATATTGTTGCCTGTGCTTGTCTTCGAGTCTGAGAATCGTTTTGTCGCTTATTTCCTGCCTGGAGCTGGCCGAAATCTTCTGAGTTTGGGTACGGATATAGGTTTTGGAGGCTGACATAGGATGAGTTTCGGAGGCCGATAATATGAAAATGCAGATAGATAAATGGATTGTACTTAGGCAGGTACTGCGTTAGGACTGGGTGAGTGGTGAGGTTGAGCTGGAAGGTGTAGGCGGAAATAGAAGCTGAAGGATGTAGAGATATGATATGGTCTTCCATACTTTAGGGATATAGGATATCTACGTGTCTTGGGTGTCTGAGCATCTACATTATGTTTGGTTGGGTTTACATTGGTGGCTAAAAGTCCCCATGCGGTGGCATATGAGCCCATGAACGGCTGGTTACCTATCGTGTCGTAGTCTTGTATTACTGAGATCGTATCCATATGTAAGTAGCCACGATCAGTTCGAGTATGTTGCCAGAGCTGGATTCTCTGGACCACTTGTTGGTTCTACTGTTGTCGACTCTTTTGCTCAGTTTTCCAGTACACGCCGGGCATATAGCACATTGTGGAACAAGTGGACGGACGTTCATCATGGCATTAATTCGGAGTACCTCTGTTCGCAACTTGTTTTCATTTCCCATGTGACCGGTACCATGCAGACCTTAAATGACAGAAAGCCATGAAGAAAACCGATTCGCCGCCAACACACTCATCACACAAGCCCTGCCCGTCTGCCCCGTTTCCATATTGATCGTGATTGTGCCTTTTCGGTTCCTTGCCATCTTGGCCGGTTCGAAAACGTTCGTCATATTAATTTAAGCCTGTGACGAGTCATGCCCCCCACGTTTTTTTTCTCGTTCGTATAAGCCGTTATTCCTTCCCCATTCAGTCGTTGGTGAAAACAAGGGGGAACTTTCGTTGCTGCATGATGATGGTATCCGGGAAAGGAAATCGGTGGGCTTCTTCTTCGCAAAAGGATGAGATACCGGCGGGATTTTGTGATCGATGTGGGCGGAGCGGAACAAGAGAGGATGGCATTTAGATGCCGAGACGAGTCTTGCGCCAGTGACGTCTCTTGGCGTTATATCTGAAGGTATTAATGTTAGCTGGGATTGTCCGTCATATTATTCACGTTTTTATGGCGAAACTCTCTAGGAAAAGCAGCGAGAGAGGCGGGAAGTTGGTGAGTTGGCGAGGGGTGCCGCAGACAGATATTGAATCACTCGTACCTAATGGTGTTTCCGGTCCGGAGACGAATCCATTGAGGGATAGGGCGGTTCTGCTTCTGCGCCTTGGCGAGCTTCTGCTTCGTCCGGAAAGACTTGTGGCTCTGTGGTGGGTGGAATAAATATCGTCAGCTTTGGTGTTCCAATCTCGAATATTTCAAGGTGCGAATCCAAGTGCAACACATCAACATGTTTGACTGCGCACTTGCATCAAACTGGAAACTCTAGAGTTCCGAACGACAGCAAGTTTTCTCTCACTCGGAATCGCCTAGGAAAGGTCGTCTACATACCGGCATTTTGATTGCTGTTGCTAATCGAAATGTCGAGAGTTGTTGGTGATGTCTTCTTGGTCGTGAGGTAGGAGGGAAGGGGGGTGGAGTAATCAGTCAAATCAGTAAGGCGGCTGGAAATTTTGGTTGCGCGAGGGTTTTGCAGCCCCAGTTGGGATATTGTGGGCAATCTTCGGTTAATTATGACTTTTTGGTGGGACAAACCTTGAGAGAGAGAAAGACAAAGAGGTGGAAGTCACATGATTGAGACAATTACGATAAGATAGACTAAGATAAGATAAGACTCGGCTGCGCTTCTGGTCCCTTCCTTAAAGTACACCTTACTATTAGGTGCAAGGAAGCTCCGATTACCTAATAAGCCAAGGGAACAAATCGGGACTTGACTGCAAAGACCAGCGCCAATCTTTGAATAATACAGGTTGCCAAGAAACCTACCTGGCACCTTCCCCCCTGTCGCTCCGTGCCGAAGACCAACTGATCATCCCTAGAACTGGCGGCCTCTTGGACTTTAATTCTTTTTTCGCGCCGGAATCTCGAATCTGGACTCTGGGTAGGAAAGAGAAAGACCATCTAAGAACTGGGATATATTTTACTCCCCCGTTAGTATTTGCATTCATTTAGCGTGAACAGACTGCATTTGGTGACAACAAGTAGACCCTGCCTTGTTGTAGCTTTGTCATTTGGGTACAGATTTCCAGCCGTAGACGGCCTATAAACCCCTTTCTCCGCGCCATCTGCTGCCTTTTCCATCCAAACGAACTGTCAACGACCCCGAGCCCGACTCGAGTCCAGCCTGCGTCAAGCATTCTTTTGGGTGACACTGCTTTTCATCTCTACATCCCGATCCCGATTTACTCCATACCGACCGAGTCACCACATAAGTCATATTTTAATATCGAAAGAGCAAAATGGGTCAAAGTGTGTCGTGGCTTTCAGGCCTGCTTTGGGCGAAGAAAGAGATCAGGATATTGATCCTGGGCCTGGTATGCCGGCTTCTTAGCTTTTCCGTGTCTCGAAGCTCTCCGATCGAGTAAAAATTAGATGCGATGGATGCAGTAGGGGACGCTAATGGATGACTATTATTCAGGATAACGCTGGGAAGACAACACTGCTCTATAGACTCAAGGTTGGTGCTTCTTAATGAATTCCATACCCTTTACCCCATTTACTTTTTGCTTTCCGCGGTAGCTGCTGTTGACGGCGGGAAAATGGCTAACTCGTTGGTTTGCAGATAGGCGAAGTCGTAACAACCATCCCCACAATAGGGTTCAATGTCGAATCAGTAACCTACAAGAACCTCAACTTCGACGTATGGGACCTGGGCGGACAGACATCTATCCGACCGTACTGGCGATGTTACTACGCTAATACCGCGGCGGTGATCTTCGTCGTCGACAGCACGGATATCGAGCGTCTCCAAACAGCAGCTGATGAGTTAGCGACCATGCTTAATGAGGAGGAGCTAAAGGACGCCGCATTACTCGTCTTCGCCAATAAGCAGGATCAGCCAGGTGCCAAGGGGGCGGGCGAGATATCCGAAGCGCTCAGGCTTGGCGAGCTGCGGGACCGCAACTGGAGTATCGTCGCATGCTCAGCCGTTGACGGCAGCGGTGTCAACGAGGGGATGGACTGGCTAGTGGTATGCTTGCCCCTTTTTTGTGTTTGTTTTTGGCGAACGTTATAGCTGACAACACCCCGCAGCAAACTGTAAATCAAGACTGAAGAGCTGATATGGCCTCTTCATTATCCCCGGTAACACTAGATGTTATCCCTGTACAACATTGACGGCGTTGGCCATGGGCACGCCTTAACTACCATACTACATACGGTTTCCGATATCGCGAGCACAATGTATGTACGTTTTGGGTAGATCTCCAGCTCCCATTTATTACGCGGGAGCCAGTAAGGAGAGAGCATGGATGAAGTCAGGAAGGAGTCAGGCGCATGTTACCGCTTGCTCGAGGGTAGCGAGTACGGTCGTTTTCTTTCCTTGGGTTGGTCAAATAAAGTTGATCGGTGCATGGAAATAAACTATGCGGGGGGGTGTTGTTAAGCGGGTGCCTCGTACTTCACGGCTGCGGACGAGTCATGAGCCCGATGCTCACGTCTCGCTGGTCGGTCAGAACATTTATGAGATACGGAACAGACCCAAGAAGCCTAGCTTGCAGAGCTTGGGCGTTGATATATATATATCCAGATATAAACTCCGGGCCAATAGCTCTTAATATTATGTCGCAAAGACACTAGTTAATCTTATATCATAGTATAGATATCTCTTGCTTTTGATTAGGACATGTCAGAAGACGTACCAGCAAAGTAGATATGCTCTCTAAGGAGGCGTCAACCAATTGCAAACTCCTATTCAGATAGATTCGAAGGGAAATGAAGTCCAGCTATGAATCATGGACATCGACAACTGAGATAAATAAGCAGACAACTTAAACAAAACTTAAACTTTGCTGGACTTAAAATTCTGTCCTTAGAAGCCGTGGAGTTAGGCTCATCATAATAACATACACGAGCTAGGTAGTCTGGTCTAGAAGTCGAGTTAAGTTTTGGGGGGTGGAAGAGTCCCGGATACTACGTTGGGCGGAGCAAGACTAGGTACTTACGCAGATGCTGGACCACCCCGGCAGACCGGCTGGGCAGGCACCAGTGCGCCATAGCTAGGCACCGTGGTCCGCAAGGATAGATATCATTGGCTACGTGGTCGCTAAACGAATGTCGGGACTTGGGAAGACGTGGCTGCGGAAAGCTATAGAGACAAGACTAGCCCTGACTATTATTCTTTCAAGATGCACACACATGCTCGGGTATGTCCGCTACCTGGTAGGCAGCGAGAACATGGGCAAATTCATAAAGTGTATTAGCTAGCATGTGCATACAGCATATGCAACGCAAAACAAGGTGGAAGGCGGAAGGCGGAATGCGGAATGCGGAAATCTCGCCGTTGAATACATGCATCCCTACATACTTTCTGGATCAAGACTTGCCAGATCCGTGAACCCCCCGTCCCTCTTCCACCCCGGCCGTTACAATCCAAGTCCTTCTTTCGCCCAATCAATCAACCCACGAGACTCGGGACTCATCTTTGAAGACTCGAGAAGCTTGTTTAAGCGAGATCGGGAAGCGAGCTTCTTGCTTGCTGCGGGTGCGTTCGAAAGGGTAGCTGCTTTTCGCTTGGTCTATGTTGCCCTGGACGGGGGGAGGGGAGACGAGGGGAGGTGAGATGAGGTGAGGGCCAGGGTTATTGGAGCTTTCGGAAAGATACTCACTTGTTGGCCAGGCCAGCTGGCTGACCTTGATCAATACCGAGGCTTGCTAGGTAAGGCCCCCCAGCTTGGTCGCCATGATCTGTCTCCTTCCTGGATGGTAGACTTATGCCGTCCCATGCGTGTACGCGTATGTTGTGTAAGGATATATAAGTTAAGGTTCTTCCCGCGATGAATTAACCTCTCCTCTTGCTTGTCGAATGACGGATAGGCTTGTTCAACAGAAAAAAGGGAGCCAGGGGACCCCTAGTCAGTCCATTCAATTATTCCTTGTTGGGTAGGCTGAGTTATAGGTTATCGTGGAGTTGAAGATATTGTGAACTTCAATTTACTACTTGTCTATCTACCTTGTCGATACACCTATACCCTACTATATAACCCGTATAGGTAAAAGACAATGAAGTCGGGGGTTGGCTCTCTAGGATGGGTATTGGCCGTGGCCGTCGGAGCCATGGCCGGAGCTAGCTATCCGCCGATACCGAGTGACCTGACGACGCCCTTCCAGCAACGCATAGCCATCTACGGACCAAATTGTGAGTAGGAGGAGTGGAACTAGGACCCAATCAACACTAGGAACACACATACTAATTCGTCCCTTCATTAGCTATATCCATCGGCTGGAACACATACAAACAACTGGACAAGCCCTGTGTGCAATACGGGACATTGGAGGACGAGCTCACGTCCTCAGCGTGTTCCGAATCCTCGATAACCTACCCGACCTCCCGAACCTGGGCCAGCGCCGTGGTCCTCACGGACCTGAACCCGGGGACGACATACTACTACAAGATCGAATCTTCCAACTCGAGCGTGGAGCACTTCCTGAGTCCGCGCGCGGCAGGCGATAAGGGCGCATTCTCCTTCAACGCCGTCATCGACCTGGGCGTGTACGGCGCGGACGGGTACACGATCGCGCAGGACAAACACGCGAAGCGCGACATGATCCCCACCATCGAGCCCAGCCTTAACCACACGACTATCGGTCGCTTGGCAACTACGATTGACGACTACGAGCTCATAGTGCATCCAGGAGATTTAGGGTATGCCGACGACTGGCTCATCAAACCCAAGAACCTCCTCGACGGCACCGATGCCTACGCGGCAATCCTCGAGCAGTTCTTCGGACAGCTCGCACCCATCGCGTCACGGAAGCCGTACATGGTAGGGCCGGGCAACCACGAGGCAGCGTGTCAGGAGATACCGCTTGCCTCTGGTTTATGCGCTGTGGGACAGAAGAACTTTACTGATTTCGCGAACCGCTACGCGGAGCTCATGCCCACGGCCTTCGAGTCGCGGTCCTCGGATGAGAAGGCTAGGGTCAACGCCAACACGGCCAAGATGCTTGCGAACCCGCCGTTCTGGTATTCCTTCGAGTACGGCATGTTGCACTTCGTGATGCTGGACACCGAGACCGACTTCGCCAAGGCCCCCTCTGGACCGGGCGGTTCGGCGGGTCTGAACGGGGGTCCCTTCGGCAAGACGGCTACGCAGCAGTTGGATTTCCTAGCGGCCGATCTAGCGTCTGTAGACCGCGACGTGACGCCCTGGGTCGTGGTGGGCGGGCACAGACCGTGGTACACGACTGGTTCGGGAGGCGGTTGCGGACCGTGTCAGGATGCTTTCGAGCCTCTGTTATACAAATACGGCGTCGACCTCGCCATATTCGGCCACGTGCACAATTCGCAGCGCGTAAAGCCCGTTTACAACAATGTTGCCGATCCCAGCGGATACCAGGATCCAGCCGCCCCCTTATACATCGTAGCTGGTGGAGCGGGAAATATTGAGGGTTTGAGTTCGGCCGCTGTCAAGACCGAGTTCCATGAGTTCGCTTATGATGCCGATTTCAGCTATGCGCGCGTCTCGCTCCTCGATAGGAATCAGTTGCAGGTCGAGTTCATACGCTCGACCACGGGTGAGATCCTCGATCAGGCTACGTTGTACAAGTCGCACAATGAGCGGTTCGTCGTGCAGTAAGCAAGCACATAGTAATGTAATGAAGCGTGTCTGATGTAGATACTTGGGGTATATATATATATAGATACGTAGCTTGAAGTAAGGAAATAAATAAATAAAAGTAAATCATGTAGTGAAATCACTGCCTGCTCTTGTGCATACTTGAAATAATCTTACTGTATGGCTAAAACCCCCAAATCTCATCATTTTTACGTTTTGCAATCTAGCCCCCGAGGTCTTATTTCCGTTATTTCATATCTTTACACCTTTTACGTCTCTGCAGGGTAAAACGCCTTATGGTTTTTTTTTTTTTTGGTGCTCAGGAGCTTTAAGCATATGTACTGGGGCAAATATGTGATTGATCATCATTAACTTCGCATAAAGGTCGGCGGGGATAGGGCCTATTCAAGTTTCAAGGCGGCTCTCGAACAAGAACTGTATGTATCACCCGACGCCTTACATACAAACAACTAATCCCCAAACCAGTGTTGTTTAAGAGACTCTTGGAGTAGCTACCGGTCTGTGAGCTATCAGTATGATTGCAAGGTCGTAAGCACTAACTCCACAATGTTGACAACTAGACTGAGAACTCAAGGAGGTACAGCTCAATATGCAGCAAAATGGACAAAATGTTATTATAATCGTCAAAAAATTGAATTATTCATTTTCTTCGGTGAATGCATAAAGCACATCATCATGAGAGCGATACTTTGTCAGTTAATCAAATGCCTTTCCTTTTCCCTTTTTATTGTCGTCATTTATATTGTAGGTAGCTTAACTATCCTTTCACGGAGCCGGTCGGGTTCCCCTTATTCTAGAGATGCCCCCAGCAAGATCTAGAATGCTGGGCCCTAATGTGGAAAACTCCCCGCTCACTACCAAAAGCAACCAAGTGAACTCCTACCTACCTATCATCATAGGAGGTAGACCGGGAAGTAAACAAAGCACGGCATGCTTCTTGGTATAAATAAGTAAAACTCTAGCCTTGACTGGCCAGGTTCATATGCATGATCGCATCGCGTTGCCACTCGTCATCTTCAGTTGATGTTTGGATCTCTTGTCCTTCGTGCGCAGGCAGTCGGATTTGAGGCGGTCCCTGTTGCTGGCCAGGTGCACGGAAATCCTCGCTATAAGAATCGATAAGTTCAGGCAGACTATACCCCGATGAGTCGGGCCCCGCAGATGGGTAGTCATTTCGGCTGCCGCCTACCGCGGATCGGTCGAGACGAGGTGGAAGGGCCGACATCTTATCCATTTGGTGGTCCAGCTCTTCTTGCTCGAGGATCTGAGGCGCGTGTTCCATATTCCGCAGGGAGCTGGCACCTGGTGCGTTGTTGCTGCGTATGCTACCGACACTTGCACGGTGGTTCTCCGATGACGCGTCGGTACTGTCCAATGGGTTGGAGCTGGTGTCGGTGTCGCGAATGGCAAACTGCGCGATCGTGCGCATCTTGCGCGTCACCCAGCCTGCCAGGATCTTGCCGCGCTGCTTCTCGCCCAGTCGGCTGCGGGGGAAGTCGCCCTTGTTCACGAACGCCACGATATCGGCTACGATTTGATGTTCGCCCAGAATCGCGTTGACGATGACGGGGACGACGGAGGCTAGATACGCCTTGCGGGAAACTTCTACAAGGACCACGACAAGACCGCCTGCTTGGAAGACAGCGCTTTAAGGGATGTTAGTTTGGGCCGTACACGTTGTTCCCTCCTTTGTTTAAAGAGTCACTTACCAGCCACTAGCCACGATATTTCGATGACATCTCTCTACGGAGGCCTCGATATCCATCGGGAAATGGTTCAAGCCGTTGATCTCGAAAGTCTCACCAATATTGCCAAGAACAAAGAGCACCTGCATGTCAACTTGCGCCCCGCCAGGCCCAATCGGCCGACTGACGCTGTGCAAAAAGCCCAGGTCGCCGGTTCTGACGTAGCGGATATTGGGATCGCCGTCAACTGTGCGACCGTCGAAGCGTTCGGCATCAAAGGGGTCTTTGGATCCGTAAAAGCCTTTAACACACGCCTCCGAGTCGACCCAAATCTCGCCGTATTCGCCGTCGTTGCACAGTCGACGGCTTTCTGGATTGACAATCGCAATTTGCGTAGATACCGGCACCATCCCCGAGTCTTGAACCAGGAGGGCTTTGGGATCCGACTCCGGGTCTACCGGGATGACCAGCCCCCGTCGCAACGCACGCTGGTCGAGCCATAGCTCGATGGGCTCGATGCACATATAGGAGCGTGAGGCAATCATCGGGTTGAGGACGTGGGAATATACCGTGTTGATCGCTGTCCTGTCTAAGCCTGTGGCGGCAAAATGTAGTCGGACTTTCTGGAACACATCCACCCGCGGTCTGCTCTCCGCCGTGATCATCATGTTTTTCAGCTCATGCATGGTGAATCCCTTGCCCGGTATGGTATTCATTGCATGGTCAAGCATCTGAGGCGTAGCGTACGTATCTTTGATCTTGTACCTGCTCAGGGTTAGGAATAAGGAGATGGGGTTCTGCGCAAACTCGACGGGTGATACGAGGTATGTCGGCGTGCCGATGTAGATCCCCATGAGACAGGAATGAATGAAGCCAAGGCCGGTGGTGCTTCTTACACAGCCCAGCACTGGTCTGGAACTGGTCATCTGGCAAGTTTCTTTTTGTACTTTGCACATACCGAGAATGGTGTCATGTCCAAGCTGGACCGATATCCTGCGTTGATCCGGGGTCCAATACGCCCAGATAATGACAGGATAGCCTGGCTGGACCCATGACGGATCGATAGTGATGCCCAAGTCTCGAAGCCCACTATTCTGTTTGGGTGGCTTCGAGGTGTTGAACATGTTGGGCACGCCGATCTTGAGCACCTGCGCCGTTTGTTTGATATGCTGCGAGACCGACTTCTGCTTGAGGAGGTGGTCGACATCATGGTTGACTAAGACAGCCTTAATGCCGTAGTCATTGATGAGATGGAGAAAAGCCGGCACATCCTCGCCGAGGCGCCGCTCGTCCATCGGCGCGGTAGGGATGATGACGGCACCAAGGTTGATACAAGCGTGAACAGCAAAGATGAAATCTTCCGAGTGCGTGTACATGAGCATGACGTGGTCGCGCGGCCGTATCTTCGCCTTGTTACGGAGATAGAGTGCGACCGCGGCGACCTTGGTATCAAATTTCTTCCACGTGATGCCCTTCCCTTCCTTTCCTTTGCCATCGATGCTGCAGAGAGCAAGTTCCTCGGGCTGGCGCGCCACCCGCCACTGTATGAGATCCGATATGCTCGAAAAGTTGTTGAGTGGAGTGGATGTCCGGTCATCAATAACCACCTCACGTCTATCTATACCGGAGTACTGCTTATCGGCTGGCCCAAGAATGTCGTTCCGCGAAGTTGACGCGATGGACGACCATATGCCGCCCATTGGGTCGACACCAATGGGCAAATTGAGAACAGCATGCTCGACCCCGAATTTAACGTGGACACAGGGCAGATTTCCTAGGTCGAACTCCCGCCTGCAGAGCATGTTGCCGATCTCCCGTCGGCCGTTCTTGGTCACTCGCGGTAGGGAATTTGGTGCCGTGATCATGACGCAGTAGACCCGCAGGTGATGTTCCTGCAGGAGAAGTTCCATACATCTCTCAGAAAGCGAGTCCAGCATCGCTGTGTTAAGCTGCCTAGGTGGAGCACCAGACGTTGCCGGAGCCGTGGATGCTATCGACGATTCCAACACCACGATGGGTAAGTGTTCATCGTTGACAAACACATCGAAAGCCGAGCAGTCAAAGACTTGCTTGTTCAAGTTCCGCAAGATACTGACCACGATATGCTGTACAAAGAAGTACCGATGTTCTGCTATTTCATGCCCGTGCTCGACCCATTCTACCTTCTGACGGATGCGGTCCTCGTATAAGCCAAGCACGAAGATCTTGCCTTCAATAATTGTTCCAAGAAGACCGGTCCTAAGGAACTCCGGTTCAACAGGTGTCGGAGTAGGTTCACCGGGCTCGAACTTGTACGGTCGCGCGTGGAAAATCTGTTCCGTATGCTTAGGCAGTGCCCAGAACCCGCCTGACAAGGATGGTGAGTCAACCCAAATCTCTCCTACGGTCTGCGGAGTCGCAAGCACCCCCGTCTCGGGATCTACCACGGCCAGCGTCGCATCGGGGATAGGATAGCCAAAGGCGCCTACTCGGACCGTTCCTGGTTCGGACGCTGCTCTCTTGCCGACATCTGCACCCATGGCTACAACCACTACCTCGTTCGTCTTCAAGGCTTCTCGGTCTAATAAGACCTCACTAGGATCATTACTAGCGTCGCGCTCCTTCGTAGTCGGCGTATTGCCTCCCAAAAGACTCCCAAACCCATTAGAAGGTGTTGACTTTTCCTTGTCCTTGTCTTCACCTTTTTCGTCTTTCTGGTCGTTCTCTTCGCTTAGTTCCGCATCTGCTTCCAGTTCTAGCTTTAACGGACAACCCATCCGCTCTTCACCGCCGAGCCAGTCACGAACGCTGATTACCATGCCACCATGCTCGGGCAGACATAGCATCGGCGCCACGACTTCTCTAGCTCGGGGGTTTCGTAACGGCCGCAACCAACGATCAGCTAAAACTTCGTGGAACTCGCTATCGACGGTTAACGTGTCGATGAGACATAGTTTGACATGTTGGAAATTTGGCTCCATGCCTTTCTTGAAGTTCCTAGTGGTCATCGGGTCCTGTTGGTAGTTGAATGCTGCCGTTCGCAATCCGGGATAATCCGCCACCATCAACGTCGCTCTGTATTTGGTGATGAGATGAGCATAGAGGCCGGGGGCATTGACGGCCCGACTCTCCACCCAGACCGTTGTGTGTCCGCTGTACACATTCAGGAGGACTCCGAGGATCATGCCGATGCCCTGCCGAGGGTCCAAGTAAGATAGGAGGATCTCGCTACTAGCGCCACCCCCGATCAACCGGCCGTTCTTATCTCGCAATGCTTTATTGAAGGTGTCGCCGGGACCGTGACTAGGCACTGCCGACACGATGGCACTAAGGCAGGCCATTTGGTGCATAATGGTCCGATGGCTGAGCACGACACCTCGTAAATCGCCTGTAGGTGCCCTAGAGAACTCGATATAGGCCAGATCCGGTACCGACAACGGGGGAACGTCATCTTTCTTTTTGGGATGATAACTTCCAAACTCGTTAGTTTTCCACCATTCGACACCCTTAGGCCAATTAAGCTTCTGAGTTGTTATATCACGCTGGAACGCTTTTAGGTTATTATCTGTCGTGAGAGCTAAATGCGCTTGCGTTGAGGTCAAGATCAAGTTAAGCTTTGCGTAATCCTGTAAGTCATTGATAGGGACTGCGACAACACCGGCGATAAAGCAACCAAGGAGCGCAATGGCAAAGTCGATGATTTCAGTGTCACGGTATATCAGGGCCACTCGGTCGCCCCGGTAGAGTGAACTCTTATCGCGAATGACCTGTGCAACTTTCTCTGCTCGCGATCCTAGTTTGTCCCAGGTAATGGATGCAATTTCTTTCCCTTTACTATCGAGGACCCAGTACGCGGGTAACTTGGCTGTGGTTCTGGCCCTATGTCTGAGCACGGCAGCAATGTTGTCGAAGGCTGACATGTGGGTACTCTCATCGTGGGGGTCATGGATCGCAAATGGGACCTCGCGCGGCTCCAAGGGCATCTGATATTGAAGTTCGGCAGGAGGTAGGTCGTTTGCCGTGAGCATCGGCGGAGCCATAGCCGCTGTAGGAGAAAATGCATCGCCGATGGAATATCTATGCACACCACCGTACTCTGCGGACGGCTGCTCGTAGGACTGCTGACCAGCAAAGTCCGAGAAGTAAGCTTGTGAATCCATCATGGTGCCTGTTCGGCTGTCATAGGGATTGGGTTGCTGTTGCTGGGGATAACCTCCATGGTATTCGGGCTTAAAAGCATAGTCGCCAGATACCATTGTCCCTGATCGTGTAGGGGGATCGGATGATCCTATTACCTGGGGATAATTCGGACTGGGGTTGAGAAATAGAGAGTCTCTTTCGATCAAGGTAGGTCGGTATTCGGCAGCTACGGGTCCGCCCGGCCGTAACAGACCGGCGGGAGAGTCGACGGCATGGGGCGCTTGTATTAAGGGGGGAGCTCCGGACGGGAGCGGACGCCAATCGACGGGCGCAGTTGTTGTACTAGGAGACCATGCGTGATCGGGATCAGGGCTAGCTGCGTTCAAGGCGGCAAGAGCAGCGCCTCGGTGATCACCGCCGGCGACGTGGGAGTCATCGTCGGGTGAATGTATTCTCAGCTCTCCGAGGTTATCGGCCAAGCCAAACTGGGAAAGAAGCTGTGTTCTTCTTTTCTGAAATCTGAAACGCAAAAGCAACGATGTTAGACAAATCGGTCAAATGTGGCCACAAGAGAGCAGCCTGGCGAGGTCGCGATCGGGCATCGCGGGGGACAGTCGGTAAAGCCATACCCCTTTTCAGTAATATCGCCCTCCTATAGCCGCATTAGCGATTAGCAAGTCCATAGTATGCAGGTATGAGCCTATAAGTCGGCATATGTGTTCTTCGGTGAGGCGTCGCCCAGTGGCGCAAGGCCCGGCGGATACGTTGGACGTACTTCTAACTCCCTTTCTAGCTCGTTGAGCTTCTCTTGTAGATCTGGGCTCATTTGCGCCATTGTTCAAACCGATCCTATAGAACGTCTCGAGCAAACGAATGCAAGGCAATGGGAGCGGTATTAGCGGGGGTATGGGATCTGGCGACCGAACCGCGATACTACGTGGAGTACGAGAGCATGGCTTTCGAAACTGTTTAGTGATTGGGTCCGAGCACAATCAAAGGACGAGCGACTTGAAGATAATATACAATGCTGTCAACTGCAGAGCAAGAGGAACGATCTGGTTACCTAGAAAGACAGCGAAGGGAAGGAAGCGTAGCGAGTTATGAGGGCGCGGGTGGTGGTATTCGTCGGTGGTTTATGTCACGGTGTTTTTAAGGGTCGTTTCCCGCCCTCTATGACACCTGGGCTTCTGGTCTGGGCCAAAGAGGGATCAGGTCAGCGTTTCTTGCAGAGGGGAACTAAGCTGCCGCCACAGGAGGGCTTGATTCGCCAAAACAGCGCAAGCACTGGGGCCTGACCAGGGCTCATGAAGCAATACGAAGCGCCGTTTCTCGTTAGGGAAAAAGCCCGCCTACCGTTGAACCAGGGGCTAGAACCCACCTGCCGGTAATAATTGCTTTGTACCTACTGCCCACAGAGTGCAATTGCCATCACGCTACGCTGCTGTACTGCTACCTACTACAGCGTACGTCGATGAGATCCTCATACGGGAGGTAATTGATATTAATAGAGTCATGATGAAAATAGATAGTTGGATTTGTCTCAAGCACATCAATCGCGACAGGATACCTTGCATAGAACGCAAAAACTACCTGTACCTACTTATAAACCACCTCTCTTTCCCTTACGTCAAAGCCTACATTCACTTTGGAGGTAAGCCACAAAGGCGGGGTGGAGACTTACGGCAAAATGTTTAAAGGATAAACCCAAAAAACCTACACGGGATAGACATCCACAATCAACCCGGCATTATCGATAAGTATCGCCTATTAAAGGGTTTGTTTTTTTAAACTTGTTTTTGATCGAGCCCTTCTTCTATTTGTATTTTGTTTTCGTGGTCAAGTCCTTGAGGATCAATGACTTAATACCTGGACTCTGGCCTTTTTGTCGAGCACCAGTACCTTTTATATTGTCTAAGTTCATAGACACATAACTGGGCCAATTAGGGACACGGCCAGGTCAGGTTTGAGGCTGCGAGGCGAACTGCTTTTGAAGCAGCTTCTTTGCTCTTTGTCCTCATTTATTTTATAGCCAACCCTAATAAGGACTGTATTGGATCGGCTGTCCTACTTACCTGTCTGCTAATAAATTTGGCTGAAGGGGCCTCGGACTCAGCTTCAATTTCAAGGTAAGCATGCCTGCCTCGATGTTTTTCTTACCCTCTTCAATGATGAAAATCAATGCATTTCACAGACCTGTTCTGAACTCCCATGTGGATAAAAATGCATAGCTCTCTTCTGATTTCTTATCCCATGACATTGCTTTACGGCCCGGGTTTCCTATTCGAATGCTTGCTAACCCATCCCAGGTTTTCTCCCTTCTACTTCGTATATAGTGTAGTCTAGGTGGTCGAGCGATTCAGGTTGAATAGCCTTTACTCGACCAGTGATGGCCGAGACCAAGGACTTTGCAACCTGAGCTGTATTTGCCTTCGCACCGTGGTATACCTATCTCTCAAAGGAACCGTCTCTACCAGTTTTTGTTTAAACGAAGTCATTGTTAGACGCGTTCTTTAGTCGCTAGTAGTCTAGATCACGTCTCAAAGAATATACCAGCTGTTCAATATGATAAACATTGTTTGTCAACAAAGCTATTCAGCATGGGTGTTCAACAAAGAATAGCCGCATTGTCCAGTTGAAGGTATATAGACTCGTAAGAACTCTCGAGACTCACTAAAGCCGTGTTTGACATGACATAATCGATTCAAAGCCGTGATCTGGACCACTTGAGACGTTTTGGTGCATCTTGACTGTGGTAGCATAGCAGGCCTTGCTATCAGTCAGGGACTGAAAACCGATCTTCAACATTCTCTTCTAGTCTTCTAGAGTTTCAAGTGGCTCGGATGAAAGAGATGGCTGACCCAACCGAATGTACCGATACCCCAATGGAGGAGGTAAACACGGCATACTGCGACGATCTATTTGGGGATATTGATTTCAGTGCAACTTTCGACGAGGAATTTGAAATGAACTTTCAGAGAGATTATCATACACTGATACCGGATGTCTCACTGAAGCCAGAGGCCCCAGCTGCACAGCCCCTCGAACAGCCCGTCCAGCAGCAGCCCGTCCAGCCAGTAGTTGAGACATATGAACAAAGAGCACAATTCGTCCAACCCCAGCAGATATACGTCCAGCCTGTTCCACAGCCCAGCATCGCGTTCCCCTACAACTACAACTATAGCTGGACGAACAATTCGGCCCCTGCCTTTGCTTCCCCTCTCGTTCCCACTCTCGTTCCCACTCTCGCTCCTACTGTCGCCCCTACTATTGCACCAACAGTAGTACATAGCTTACAGACGAATGGCCAACAAATATCCTATCCTCACGCTTCCCCTGCAAGCCATCAACCAGTTTACCAGCCGCAGCTTTACGCCATCCCCAGAGAACCGTATGCCCAAGGAGAAGTGCACTCTGACTCTAGCTCCCGTCTCCCATCAGTCTCCCCACTCCGTAGGGTGTCTGAGGAGAGTAAGTTCCCCCCTTCACCGGAGAGCATCGGCACTGACACGCCCCGCCCTAAGCGTCCAGCGAGAAACCATCACGGAGAACCGCTTCTGAACGACAAGATCCCTCGCAAGACGCACCGGAAGAAACTCGCAGGCCAGAACATCGAGCCCGAGCGGTACTACGGGCCGCCCCCCATCAAGCCAAGGAGCTGGGGGCCCAAGAGCTTGAAGGGCGAGTATCTCTTCACGTACACCGAGAAGGGCGAGCTCGCACCAGGTAAGTACTTCACGGCCCAGGAGATGCGCAAGTATTTGATGGGGCCTTCCCCCGGCGAACGTTGGGAGCGCCCTACTCGGATGCCGGGCGTGAGAGCCATCAAGGGTAAGTACCGACAAGGATTGACCTTATGGGTCGGGTGGCCGGCTGCGATGGCGAATAGCCGTTACCCTCGCGGTGGCGAGTCCACCAAGTGCCGGTTTGCGGACTGCCTGTACTCGCAGCATACCATCAGCGTTGGCCAGCCCTGGGTGATCTTCGACGAGCGACAGAACAAGGAAGGCGAGGTTTACGACCCCTTCCACAACGCAGGCTACTGTCACCTGTACTGTCTCGAGTCGAACTTCGACATCGTGGAACTCTGGCAACGTGTCGATATACGTGCCGACAACCGGACCTTCAAGCGCGAGCAGTACGAGTACTTTAATCTGTCAAAGAAGTTGCCCGGGATTGACAAGGTATACCAGCAATGGTGGCGCAATGCGATGGAAGAGCTCCAGGAAATTCATCTTCAGAATCCCAAGGGTAGGCGAAACCGAACCAGGGAGAATTCCTTGGATGCCTGTCTCGTCGAGTACAAGCTGTTGATGGAGGGCAGGGGCCAGGCCAAGACACGGCAAAAGCGGAACGGCATCGATATATCCAAGCATCGAGGAGACCCAGAGCTGAAGAGGAAACTACAGACTTTTAAGAAGTACCATTTGCTCGATGAATTTGGCAATCCTTGTCCGGACGCTGAAGAGCAGCTCGAAGCTATAGAGAATGAGAGGAAGCGACAGAAGAAGGAGACCAGGGTAGCGGCAGCGACAGCGTCATGGCAAAGATACGCCTCTGAACCGTCGCCACAGGGCTTGTTCGACCCTCGGTATCAGACATTACCTGGACAGCAGCAGCAATCCGCGCATTACATAACTACATCCAATCCGCATATCGACGAGTTCAGCCCTTCGTATCCTTCTCAGCAGCAACCCCTCCAGTACGAGTACGCGGCCCAGTTCACGCCAACAATCGAACCGCATATCCAGCATCCCTACCCCCCTCATCCACAACAGGGATACGCAGCCGAGACCATATGTGTGCAACAGCCCGTGCAGCAGGAACCCGCGATAACAGCAGAGGAAGCAGTAACAGGGCACAAACGCAATTTAGATGAGGTCGTCGTGGAAGATGCAAATATCTCAGGCACGTACGTGTATCCTGTTGGCATCGCTAACACCGGGGTGGTAGTAACAGACTTGAGTAATCAAGGCGAACCCTCACCGAAACGGGAGCGTCTAGACGCGATCCCTGCCTCCTCCTTGGAACCACAGCTACCCGAGGCGGACATACCCGTCACGACATTCGACAGTGGCGCCAACGCTGTCCTCGATGCTGTTCTCGATGATGCAGACATGGAAACGGCTCTAGAGGAGTTCTTTGATTTGGAGGGAGCTGACGGTAAGCTTGCTGGGCAAGATGCTACTGACAACTCTCTAGGCTCCGAGTCTTTCGCACCAATTGACGTGGAGATAAAGCAAGACGAGCGTGACAAGCCAGTTATACCATCACCTGGCACCCCTGCCCCTGAAGACGTCAAGGCAAGAGCAGCAATAGAAATAACGGTAGAACCCGTGCCTACGCCTGCTTCTACGCCTATTCCTCTCTGCCAAGAAGGAGAAGGAGTAGGAGTGGGACAAGACTCTGAGAGTCTATTCGGCAGTAGCGGCGGGTCGGGACGAGACGGAAACGAAGACGGAGGGTCGCTACAACCGACGCCCTTGGCACCAACACCACCATCATCGGCATCGCCGACGATTAAGTGTGAACCTCCTTCCCCTCTCCTGGAGATATATTTTTGAGCACTAAGGTAAGGGAATAAGGTAAGAGTAACTGGTACTGGCCGCTACTGCGGGAACAGGTAGGCATTAAAGGTGGTTAAGTTCTTAAGGTAAGATGGATGGACATGTATACGCACAGACATACGGGAAGAACCGAGGGAAAGAGAGAGGTGGATTAGGTAACCTATAACATGATTCACGAGGTCTACGACATATACCCACCCCCTTTAACCAACACTACCTACCCAGTTGGTTATCTAGGTCAGTAAATAAGGTCCGCATCAGCACGGAGCATAGCATAGCGTATGTTTATTTGTTTCTTATTTGAGCAAGTCAGTAGGTAGGGTAGGCATGTTAGAAATGCCATGTTTCCAATATTTCAACTGAAACCATCTTATTATCACTACTACTAGCTAAGGCAGTCATTTCAACTTGTAACGTGCCATGATGGTAGGTACATGTCATAATACCGCTGTAAATTTGTCTATATTAACATACCTATCGTGCTTGTTCTCTGGAATGCAGATAGGATAGAAACAATACTGTACCAGGCCTGGGCCTATAGTGAGTACCGTCTCTTAGATGCAGGCACCGATATCTATCTTTCTACGCAGTTGTAACTGCTGTGGGAGTTGTTGGTGCTGCGATCTATCTAGGTTCTTGTGATAGCGCCACCAAGATGCATTCAGCATACAGCCTACGGTCTAGGCGGGCGACTATCACCATTACATGAACGGTTCATGCCTGCATGGGCGCGCCACGTACATGGGAATGCACGCATTATCGTTTTATGATCTACTAGGGTGGCGTCATCGAGCTGCGGGCTTAATAACTTACATACAGACAGTATACTACTTACCTATCAAAATATCATCCTATCTATTTACCTACCTACCTACCTACTTACCTAGGTAGGGTAGAAAAGACCGGAGAGTAATAGAAGAAGGATCTGGTGACTCGTAGTTTGGATATATGTAGTTTACTACAATAATTCAACACACGAAGAAAACCCGGAGAATACCCAAGAGTCGCGTATGAGTAGCAGGGTACAGTAGCTTTGTGCTGGCCACTCTTGTGATGTGTATAACTGCTATGTGAATCAATGCAGCCATATTTAGCTAAGTAAGTATCATGCATTTATCTGTCGATCTGCTCGCGTCTTGGTGGCGTGCCGGTCATACTCGGCTAACCGTTGCTATCTCTAAAGTACCCTAGCCTGCATTTGTAGGACCTGGTAATCGGACTAACAGTGCAAAGCACGTAGGTAGGCAGGCTTTACGTATATATGTAGATAAATATGTATGTACATATGTATGTCAGATCATGGAGATCAGCCAGATCGCAAATCTGTTGTATGTAATGCATGTAAGCTCAGCCGTCACACAATAGGTACTGATACTGTACCTGCAGTGCGCTGTTTTTGGTCGGCGGCGCCGGGAGCTCTCCCCACTTTCAATCATGCCCATCTGCACGAATCTGCAGTGCCCAGATGTGTGGAGGCGGGGGCCGACAGCGGGTTCTCCGAGAGGGAAATGAAGAGTTGCAAAAGCTGCATACCTTGGACACGGCTTCGGCATTCTGCCGGCAGGTACTTATTAAGCATGCAACCTGTGTTATTAACAGCTACCCGAAAGTAGTTCGAAAGTAGTTCTAATAGCCTGGTCTAGCTAGTACACAATTCGACTCGGGGGGGAGGAATAAACATGGAATAATCTGCTTTCGGAGCCGTGCATCTTGTCGTGTGTACAAAGGGTAGGTAGTGCAGCAACGTGAAGTTAGCTACAGTAGTAGAGTCTCGTAGGACATGGGCGACGCTAATAATAGGTAAGGCGGGCTAATAAGGCAGCTAAAACTACCCACATACCTACATAAATTGCCTGATAACAGGCAAGGAGTCATCCTTCTCTTGTGATACCTCCTTTCAAATTCTGAGCTGACCGAAATGGAACCCCCCTTGCTGGAGAAATCTGGACCACCTGGGTTGTGACCTTGCCTTAAACGTGATCTTCCCCAGGTTCCCGGATCGCTGCTGGTTGGAGGTCGTAATGCAGCTGGAGCTGTTGTTAGGTTACACTACTAGCTACTGGGTATACCGAAATGCATACAGCATTATCTACTGCGTACCCGAACATACCTACCCCCTTCATTGTACATAGTCCTTTGTCTCCTAACGACTGCATTTAAATACTGGATGTATCCGGAGAGCGTAAAATTGTCCTGTCGATGAAGCGGTTTGAAACAAGAGGGTACGGTACGTACCTGCCTACCACACATCCGCCTGGCAGCTTTTCTCTTACCTTATATACCTCCTGTAGTACAGCAGTTCTTGGGGCAGGACCAGGGTAGCCAGCTAGAAAAACAGCGGAATTGGTGATGTCACGTGGCTGGCCTTAGGGGCTTGTAGCTCTCCGTCTGTGCGAGATGAGACAGGGCGTGTCAGGGTATCGTGTCCCAGAGCTCTCGAGTCTACCGATCGTAGCGTGTTTTTTAGCCTTTGAGAGTTGGAAGGAGCCACTCATAAGCTCTCATACAACACTGACTGATGTCTACGACTCACACACCCCTCTTCCTTATTTGACAGTCGCAACATCTCACCCAATCCAACCTAGCAACACGGCGCATCCGACCTTAAATCATTACACCCACCTACCACACAAGTCAGTTTCGCCCCTTCAACTTTCCATCCTTCAGGCGGCCATTGTTGTCGCCGACATACATGCACTTATATAGGAGGTTCGAATCCGGGAGGAATAACACAGGCACTGGTTACTACCCCAGGTAGGTAGTCCGAGGAAAGCATGTTGGGAAAAGACGAGAACGGCGAGCACGCAAAAGAACCTGCGATCCAGGTCATTGTCCTCGTAAGTTGCTTTTTATTTCTTTGATATACCATCCCACACACACAATTCCTTTGTCCTCTCTTGTTTGGTGGTTGTGTGCCGCGGGTGCATCAGCCCAGCTGAACGCTACGGGTGCACTGCGACCTCACTGCGACCACACCAAGGATACAGTTACATCCATTGGTTCGCCCCGAGTTGCGGCTCAGCTGGGGGAGAGTAAAAGATGACGATGACCACTTGGCCATTTTGTTGCGATTATCGAATTTGCCGCGTCAATTGAGACAGCTATTGGACTGCCACCCGAGTCCTTGCTCCACAATTGCCGATCATATGCATAGTGGCTTGCCCCGGCCTGGAGATAATCGATTAGAGAGTACCGCACAGGCGCGCTTGCGCTGCTTTCTTGGCACCCGCCACCGAACTTGAAGAATCCGATGGCAGTCAAACATGACATCTTCCTCGATAACCTTCAAGTCAAAGAAGATGGACTGGTCACCTAGACACTCTTAAGATGTCAAATTTTGGAACTCTAAGGTTGCACCGCTCATAGTAGCCTTCTTTGTGCCTTGTGTCTCGAGTAGAGCTCAATGCATAACAAAGCAAAGGATATTTGGTCCATGCACCGAATCAAATTGCCGAGATGAATGCTAGTTGGACATATCACGTGCACTCCTCGTTTATCTCGCTTCTATCGGCTTTATCGATACGCACGTGTTGGAAAATATGGCGTCCTTTGCCTGCCGTTATCCGAATATATGCAGCAGACGAGACTCGGCAATATCCAGTTGCACCTAAAGCCAAACAGCACTTGCTTCTAGCACAAACGAAACTTGGCCTGGGCAATTAACAAACAGAATATTTGTTTTCGCATCAGAATGGGGCTTCTTTTCCTTCATCTGCCTTTAAGATATTGATCGTCTGATACTTATTCAGTTACTAACTTGGGTATTACCTTGTCTATAGGGATCTGGAGGAGGACCGCAGGAGAGCAATGTAACTGCACTGCTTATACGCTCACTTAAGACGGGATGGACCAAGGGATCGGTTGTGGCCCTGGACGCAGGTGTCCATCTCTCATCCATCACCCGAATTCTAGAGCAAACACAACCAGAAGGCCTCGGAAATATAGTCGAGCTACCCCACACTCTTGAGAAGGGCCCTTTCGCTGGAATGCAACTCATCTCTGCTTCGCCAACTATCAATGCTAGTCATTTCACCAGACATTTTGTCGACACATATCTCATCACACATCCACACCTTGACCATATCAGCGGGTTTGTCATCAACACCGCTGGACTTCCGGGAGCTCGACCCAAGCGGCTTGCGGGTCTCCCATCGACTATCGCAGCATTCAAGCAACACATCTTCAACAATGTCATTTGGCCCAACTTGTCGGATGAGAACAACGGTGCTGGTCTAGTCACGTATATGCGTCTCGTTGAAGGAGGCAGCCCAGCTCTTGGCGAAGGAGATGGAAAGGGTTACTTGGAGGTTAGCGACGGGCTTAGCGTCAAGCTCTTCAGCGTCAGCCACGGACACTGCATTGAGAGACACCCGCATCGTGGTTCGTCATCGTCCTCTAGATACGGAAGTTTCGACGCATCATACTATACACCTTCGAGAGGCGGTCACGGCAGTGGTGCCCCGTCCGGTCCATCATCTTTCCGAACCTTGAGCGCCAGTCAGGATAAGGAGTCTATCTGCGTCTATGATTCAAGTGCGTACTTTATCCGTGATAATGCGACCGGCCGCGAGGTCCTCATGTTCGGCGATGTCGAGCCCGACTCCGTCTCTCTTTCCCCGCGCAATTACGGCATCTGGCAAGAAGCAGCGCCACGAATCGCGAGCGGAAACTTAACTGCTATCTTCATCGAGTGTTCCTTCGACAATAGCCGGACGGACGATCGGCTCTTCGGCCATCTCACGCCCCGGTATATCCTCCAAGAGTTGAGAGTTCTAGCCGCTGCTGTAGAGATTGCTCGCCACTCTCCTGCCAAACTCGACTACTCGACTAAGAAGCGTAAGCGAGAGAGAGAGATGGAGGAGCTGAGCAAAAGCGCCGAAGTAGGCATCGGCGGTAGCAGAAGTATGCACCCTGGAGATGATAGACCCATCTCTCCCAAAACGACACGGCCCGCTAAGAAGGGGCCGAGCTCAGTCGCTGGCGCAGAGAATAGTACCGGTGCCGGTGGAATAGAGACGCCTCATTTGGCGACGCCAACAGCGGAGATGACGCTACACGAATTTGAAGCTGAAGCCGCGCATATTATGCAAGCCCCCCAGTCCACAAATACCCTTAAGGGCCTCAAGGTCGTCGTTATCCATGTCAAGGAGAAACTCACCGAGGGAGAGGCGCCGGGCAATATTATTCTTAGACAGCTTGAAGAAGGTGACGCTGAGGCAAAGTTGGGTTGCGAGTTTGTCATTTCGAGCATGGGACAGAGTCTCCTGCTGTAAGTTCTTCCTTCTAGTTGGTTGTTGTGGTGCGTTTGCTTGGTTGGTCGACAGTACTTATTTGAGGGTGTTGGCTTGTATATACCCTGCAGAGATCTCCGCTTCTGCTGCTGCTGCTGCTAAATTAAGGGGGGTAATGAAGGAAGTGCTTATAGATAGATCGGAGTTCAGGCGTTGCTAGATACCACAGAGCTCTCTCTGCTATAAGATAAGATGAGGATCAAGGGATCAATAAACACCTGATCATGAGTTCGTCATATATACTCATTTGCTAAGGGGATGTCTATAACAGCAATTGGGGAATTGCTGGCTTGATTTTAGGACAGATCGTGGCAAGAATCTAGAGGAACTGGAGAATGAATGACATGCCAGACGAGCAACGCTGTAGAAAAATAGCGTTTCGGAGCTAAGTATCAGAGTATAGACTGGGTACATGTCGTTGGTATTAAAGAGTCGGCAGGTAACTGAACGAGAAGGATGCGAAATTGCTGTTTGATTTCAACTATATGTGTCGATAATGCTTCATCTAAGTATTTCGTAGATTTGCAGACATTGGGAGTCTAAAAATAATCTGCAATCTAGCTAATAGTCTATGTAAACGTGTATCGCGTTCATATCGCTAGAGCAGTCATGAAAGCCATGCCCTCTGTCTATATCCAGCGCCAGACATCCAATCAATTTAAGGGCATGCATCCAGCTTAGTTCGCGTCAGCATTGCTGTTCTTATTCCTCCTCAACTCCTCGAGCCCCTGCCTCCCAACCTCCTTCTCAAATACCGGCCTCGGCAACTCGAGCCCCTGCACCGTCCTCCCGTAACTAATCCCACCCAATCTACTTATAGGTTTCAAGACCTCCGTCTTGACAATATTCCTCTCCTCGTTAGTAGCATCCTCGCGCACCCAAAACCTCTTCCCCTCAAGAATGACCAGCGAACCGGACTTGGCTCCCGGAATGGCCCGACTGTCGAACTCGCGAATACTCTCGACCACACACTCGGCCGTGAACACGGCCTCGCGCACGCGCGGTGTAGAGACCGTCTCACAGTCGTACACGGGCGTCAAGCCGCTAATCTGCCATTCCGAGACGTCGGCCGGCGCATCGATGGAGGTGGAATTGGCCGCCTCGACGAAGTGCTCGCTTATTATGCTGACGGTGCACTCGCGCGTCGCGGCGAGGTTGCGCAGGGTGTCCTTGGGCGGCTTCGAATCCGGATGCGTCTTTGATAGCACGGATGTGAAGCCTACTGCGAAGAGCGGCGGGTCCGTGCATACTACGTTGAAGTATGAGAACGGTGCTAGGTTCAGGGTTTCGTTTTCTGTTCCGCTCTCGCCTGTGCCGGACCGTGTAGATATGAACCCTATAGGCCGTGGGGTGATGGCCGAGATCAAGAGCTTGTAGTTGAAAGTTGGTGGTCGACCAGCTTCGTACGGATCGATTTTCACGTGCCCTTTTGATGATTCAGAAGCAGAAGAAGACCCCGCCTCATCCAGTTTGTTGGCCCCCGACCCGTATGTCCAGCTCGGATCGGCTGTCTTTGTGAGATGAAAGCTGGACGAAGAGTCCCAGTCCGGCCGGGACGCTTCTACCGCCCTGAAATCAGGATGCCGCGACATGGTAGCCTTGGCGCGGTGGTGAAAAGGGGGTGAAGATGAGAGATTGCCCGTGCAAGACGCGAAAGGTGAGGCGATGCTGGTAGGACGTGTGCGTGTGTGGGCGAGTGTGTGCGAAGTGAATAGAGTGCGCCAGCCAAATAATGGCCTAGTCGCTCTTGTGGCTTTAACAAACCGCCGGTAATAACCGCCCGAGAAAAAGAACTTGTTGCAGAGGTATGTGTTCGACATCGGCAGTGGCAGGACCATGGGTGGGCGGGGTAAGAAGGTATAGGGTGGGTTAGGTGAGCCGGTACCAGTCACGACAACGTTCCGCTTGTGAATAGAACCAACTACGACCTATCTAGTGGTACCCACCTACACATCCGACGTCTCCAACTAGTAGTTCCGTAGGGAACCAAAAATGTATTAATTCCGAAGGGCAAATCTTCTCAGTCTGAGCAGAAGATATGTCCTAATCGTACAACACTCACAGCAAAAGAAAGTTTTCTCTCGTACCTGGCCTTGATTCAAATCTGCCTTCCCCGCTCAAGAGTTTCTGACTCGGTAGGTGCTACCTAAGCATGGGGTAGACGTAATAAGGTAGGTACAGCTATTGTAGAGGAAAAGGAGCAATGCTAACCTAGGTTAGTGCCTTTAGCCTATGACGCCGGCCCTTTCGGTACGGCTATCAACGTTGAAGTGTCTCACCTTCCACGTGCTTGCTTACATAAGGCATGTGCAAGTTACCTCCAAGCTTCCTTGACATTAGAATCGCAAAATTGTAACAAAGACCTGGAGCTTCGATCTGCCTATTTTTCTCTTAAACGTACCTATATATTGAGTAAATTCTTATGCTAGAATTCCAGCGACTTAAGCACGTAGACTCTCTAGTACTCAATCTCTCTTTCCTCTTGTCGCTGAACGGTTTCACGTGTAGTTCGGTTTGTTGATTACGTCAATCTGGATTAAACACGCGCTGGTCGTGTCCCTTGTCTCTCTTCTTCCCCGTACTCCTCTGGAAAGAGAGAACTCCTTACTGTAGAGTGTTGTTCAAAGCATTTAACCTACTATCCGGCTTTCGACTGTGATCGCTGAATGATTCCGACTAGCAAAACCCCGGATCCTAACTTTCACGAGCGAATGCTGGCGGTATTTCTCTCTCTCCATCTCTCCATCTCACTTGACATTGTCTTTACAAGAATCTCTGGTGTCCGTTTATATCCAGCTTTTCCTTAACGAGTTCACTTACTTTCAATTCGTTCCGACGATTCCGATCCCACATACCTAATCCCCATCGTTTCATCAATCTCGGCCTGCTGCCTAAGGTCCATCGATAAGGATGGCTGATGTTGACGGGCGCTGGCCCAGTTTGGTAATACTCAAGATCCTGCAAGTTGGAGTCGCCGAGCGGGCCGTGGATAGGCAGGCAGTCCCATAGTAGGGGATCATGAATAGTTCGTCTCGGATGGAGGTACCGCGTCAATTTCGGAATGAGTTCTTGGAAATCAGTGATCTGGAATAGCCGGGCTGCCATCCGCAAGCCGCGGGAAACGGCAGTCTTCATGGGCTGGCCTTCGATGCTTGCTGCGAAGCGGAAAAGTAAGCTTTGGGAAAAGGAGAGTCGCGTGTTTACATGATGCCCAACGACTTACAATTGTAAGTTGCACAACCGCAACTTCCCCAACTGTCACACTTTTGGCCCGCACGCCTGCGAGGACACAGGGCTAGTTTGACAAAGTGGAATATGTCCTGGTATGTCTCTCGAACGAAGATATCGATGTAGGCGAGGCCCTCTATATCCCAGGGATTGAAGAGGCCCTGGAAGAGAGCCTTGACTTGGTTGCTACTAAATGGCCGGTCTACTTGCCTGGTTCCGTCGGCGTAGTAGCCTCGTCTATTCCGGCCGAAGAGGTTTTGGTAGGTTCCGTAGCGGTACAAAGAACGGCAGATACGTATCTTCTCGTTTCTGCTCAAATCTCCGTTCAGATGACGATCGCGTATCGCTATGAATGCCTCTGACGCAGCTTTATTCCAGCCTACACTTAGTAACTCTTCGTGGGCAAGTAAGAGGTTTCTGAGCGCCCAACGACTGTATCGAGTCTGTAAGGGCTGTATGACGGATAGATAGTAGGCCACCATCCAGCGAATTTGGCCGGGCCTGAGTGACTCCGGCGGCGGGCAGGGGCCATTTTTCCACTCCTTGTAGGAATTAATATAAACTCTGACCCTTTTTTGCGACATGTCGTTCCCAAATTCGGTCGTACGAGATTTCAGGTTCGCGTAGGCGTCATAGTAGTATCCATCTAGCTCACGACTCAAGCACGTGGAAAGTACCAGGTGGCGGGTACGGCGGGTGTGGCGGTACTGAGCGTGCATTATAGGAGAGGCGTGAATAAGCGAGCGTAGCGTCTGGAGGTCTGGCATACTGAGAAGAATTTCCATTTGTATCTCGGGCGGCATATTTTCCAGAATAGAGTTGGAGGTCTTGTAATTTCGCTGCAACCATGGCTGTTTAAACCGCTCCTCCTTCTCTGGCTCCTCTTGTTTCACCCCAACCACGTAATAGCCCCTCGTCCTGCAATAACTTCCTAGGCCCATGCGACAGGTCAAAGAGTCTTCGTGGCAGGGGCCATACTGTATTGGATAATCTCCGCTGACAAAACTGTCATCACTGGAATAGCCGTCATCGTCGTCGTCGTTGCCGTCGCAATCACGGCAGGCGTCAAATGGACTGCTCGGTGTCGGTATAAAGCTACCGTCATCTTCGCCACCGCTATTACGATCGCTATTGCCGGAGCTGGGCCATGGCCTCTCCACAATATCGCCGTTGAACGGGATGTGATCCATGTTGATATCAAGTCGGTCGCTTCTCTGCCTTCTTGTTTTTTGATGTTGAAGACGGAAACAGCGGCTCGAGGGAAGTGGATAGTCTAACTGTATGAGAGACACAACTTTCGAGAAATAAATTAGCTGGCAGGGAAGAAGTGAATGGCTGCGGATGGTGGTTCGAGCTTTATGTTGATGTTTGATCTGTTATTGTTTGTATGTCTGCCAACGATTGAATGGGATGGGTAGGGGCCTAGGGAACAATGCGTCTAGTACTACGTCTATGGACCTGCACCATTGTTAGTACGAATGATCTTTAGGTAGCATCTGGTCTCATTGCTCTAATGAAACCCAAGTTCGAATATACTTTTGAATAATCAATGCTTGAAAGTAAACGAGCCAGATCGTGGGAGATTCCAATGATGAACTTCGCACACCCTGTCGAAGTATTTGACGCCAGCATGTACAGACTCTTAAAACCACGAATCTATTGCCGTCCTCCTAAGCGAAACAGGTCGAACTTAACAAGGATTCAAGTGCTACCAATCGTTGTAATGTAATCTAGACAGAGTCTATCTCATCGTACACGCAAAAATAGTCTAGACCAGTCCAACTCCGTGTCGATGTATCATATCGTACATTCAAAAAAACAAGGATAAAAGGAAATATGAGCCGGCCATGTGGAATAATCTTGGGTACAAAAATGTCTTACGGATCGTACAAGTTGACCAGGGTATGCCTCTCTCTATATAACCAGAAGAATACGATAATTGAATTCATCATGCGTAACAAACGTCATTCTCCCTCCCTCGCCCTATTCTCTGAGGTCATTATTCCTTCCTACTTATCTGTTCCGAGAGAGGCTGGGAGATATCATACGCCGTATGGAAGAAATCCGCCGTCTCGCCGCTCCGCCGATGCATCTCCCCGTCGAAGAGATGCAGCATGGCACCCACTCCCGGCAGCCTCTCCAGCCTGTGCACAGACTGTCGCCAGGCTTCCGCGTGCCGTGTCGTGGCGAGGGTGTTGAGCTCGCGCAAGCGTGTCTCTAGCGCTTCTAGGACCGCTGGGTTCGCTTTTGCTAACGCTAACCCCGGAGATGATGACTCTTGCTGCTGCTGTATCAATTCCTCGTTACTCCCGCCACTCCTGCCACTGTTGTTGCTGGAGGATGGTGGTGTCGGAACGCCTTTGCGCATCCAGGCCAGGTACTCGGCCACCACGGAAGAGATGCCGGCGATCTCGGCCTGCGTGCTGAAGACGGCCATTCCGAAGGCCGTGAGCTCGGCTAGGATATGGTTCGCGTCGTCCGGTCTATTACCCCTCGGTCCGGGGGATGGAGGAGGTGATGTAGTTGTCGTCGACGACCCGTTTAGGTTCCGTACTTCGCGGAGGCTGGGCACGTGTCTGTGTTGTGAGAAGATGCTGTCGCGACGGAATGATGACGAGGATGTGCTGGCTACGGAAATCATATCATCGGTGTGATGGCGCATTTGGAAGTGCGAATGTGAGTGCGTTGGGTCGGAGTGAATGCTGCCCATGTGCGGACTGGATAAGTAGTTGTGTATCATAAAGTCGCTGTCTATATGCTCTGGCGATATGGGAAGTGAGTGTGAGTGGGAGTGTGAGTGATGCGAGTAAGGGGTCGACGGCATGCCGGGAATGCTGGGGGACATGAAAGGATCCGCCGTGGGTATCGTCGTTGCGGGCATCATTAGGTTTAGGGGTGCACAGTCCGAGTATTCGACGGTCATGACCGAACCTGGAACCTGGATTGGCGGTGGTTCATTAGAAGTTCCTTTCGAAGCATTCCCATGCCGTAATATATAAGCTTCTGCTTTGTCTACGCTCGCAAGTTGCGTCAGTCCTATAGGAGTAGCATGAAGAGTGGCGTCAACGCTAAAGGGGGGGGGGGGGGCTACCTAATTTTTCCTGTGGGCTCTCGATGGTCTGGGCCAGGTCGGCCTTTGTAGGTTTATGAGTCGGCACGTAGATACATGGCTCGCCGGCTCGCAGACACTTCTCGCATGAGGGTTGGCCGCCATCACATCGTACCTTTCTGTCGCGACATAGTTTACAAGCTATGTGGCGTGAAAGGTTATTCATTTTCACCGAGCGGGACTCGAAGTGTGGCAACACAGGCAACTGTTATTACTAGGCGAAGAGGAAGATAAGAGGAAGGAAGACGGAAAAGACCTTGCTTGGCCGGGTGTTATTATTGCCCAGACGCCCTCGCGGATCTCGAGCCCAACTGTCCTCGTGGCCTCGTCGTCTCTCCACATGAGTAAGTTAAGGTGATGGTAGTATTAATAGGCTGAGGATCTTCCAGGATCATGCTGTACAAGTAGGGAGGAAAGTAAGTTAAGTTGGGGGTCCCAGATTAAGGTATGAAATAAGGTTATAAAGTTATTGCCAAGTTTTAACGTTCCAGGCCACCCGCGTATGATTAAGCTATTGGGCTTACTTGTTCCGGTTGGCTTTGATGTCGATTTAGATGTTAGCTGGTACCCTGGACGACGAAGATGGGGTTAGAAGTACATATGTGGTCGTCTGGGATCTGAGTCGTGCTCGTGGAGGAGTGTTGATTCTGGATGAGTGAACGAGGGCAAGGCGAGGAGACAAGAAGTCGATCTTCAGCCCGCTAGACCGCTCACCTCTACAAATATAGAAACACCATGCATGGTAGGTGTATGTATAGTTCACTTAACACGTAAGAAGTATGAACCTCGATTCATAGAAAGGCAGGTCTAATCTGGTCTCCTCCTACTGGGCTCGTGGTTGTCCTGTCGATACGAATTTAGTAAGGATTTCTGCGGGGGCCGCCGCGAAGACATAGACGGGTATTACCAAAGCGTTCAAAGCCTACGTACGTACGAAGAATTCAGCTGAGCCGAAACTACCGTTCCCACGCTGTCATAGGGGCTAATAAATATTTCCAACTAGAACCAGGTAGGTATGCGAATTCTTCTTAGTTCGTAGAGGTTTACTACATAGTAAGGGGGGCTTACCGTCTTCGGCCCACCTTAGAACTAGGTGCTTCAGCCCCTTGAGATGAGGCTCACCTAATGGCACGAAAAGGATTAGTCTCTCTGTAATTCTCCATCTTGCTCTCCCATGTTTCGACGTCGTCATTAAATCGGGTAACCTCTTATGATAAATTGCGAGGCTAGCTTGTTACGCACGTGGCGGGTATCGGATGCACGGTTTAAGGTTGAACAAGCCCTGAGGTGAGTTTTGGCGCGAATCTTCCTTCCTCACCTTGACTATAGGGCCGATGTTGATCACTATCCAGGTTAGGTACTATAAAAATAATTCGAGCGTAAAACGCCAAGTTAGCCCAGTCTTGGCATGTCCAGCTGCAACGCACAGGATAAGCTGACTTTTGTCGTGCATCGCTTCACGGGGGACACTGAGTCGGCTTATTTTCCAACTAATGGGACACAGCAGCCGTTAGGAAACAAACCAAGGAAACAAATTGGACGCGGCGTGCATAAAGCTTCATCGGTAACGACAGCGACCGATACGTCCCCAGTTCGACACAACGGTCTGAAACAAACTATCACGATGTAACTTTACATACTTACCCTGGCCTCCAACTTTGTCCAAAGTCCGAGCAGAGCGAGATTCAACCTGCCTAGTTAATTCATATCAGTTTTTGAACACTAAGGCGGCCGTTTGAGAGGATGTCAAGAGGGTGGGGAATTCCAAATCGGTGCGGCGGGTAATCCGCCTTTCTCGATGCGCCTTGGCCGTATTTCCTTGGTTACGCCTGGTTATTATGACTTGGCTTCCGCCTTCACAGAGACTGCCCGCAAAGAACTGGAGTCTTTACTAAAGTACAAGTTTCAGCCTTACATAGTACATGCTGAGAAGTGTCCTGTCTATCTCGTCACTGATGCCTTAGTGAATATGTAGGGTACTGCAAGTCTCGAGAGAGATGCAACTCGAGTATACGGGCGGCTACCGAGTGAATGGGCCCAAGGTTTGGGGCTACTCGATATAGAGGATCATATCATGACTTCACTCGTTCAGTGCTCGAAGACGGTATAACTGAGTTGCCTCTGGTCACAAACCAGACCGGTTCGTTCTAGGAGAACACGATCCTTACACGTAGGCACTCAAGTGTTGATGTAACATAATCAAAGACGATGACTTCACTAGGGAGGGATTCCTTGCCATCTACTATGTAGGAAGCCAGCACCAAAACAGCTCTCTCTTGTTCCGTTCGCTGACCGGCGTTTACGATTTTGGAAACGCCCCGTTTTTGACAATACCTACCATGGTACTGTACAGCAGTATGCTAATTGTTGAATTAGCATGTTTAGGTCCTGTAGTACAGCATACAGCAGCACGTATTCTGCTGCGCCAACAGTCCTATGACGACGGTATGCTGTGTACAGTACAAGTGCCGATTTTGACTACCGCTGTTGAGCTTACTGCGCCGCCAATTTAGCCATGAGGCTAGGCCGAACCTGGCTAGACTTCTGAGCTAAAACGGTTCAGACCAGTCAGCTGGCTGGTAACAACGCTAGAAGCCTGATAGAACGATTTAGGCGTACCAGGGCGCTGGGAATGCAGTAAGAGTTTGTTACGAGCCGTAACTCATGGCAAAGACTGTGGGATTCATGCTCATCGAAGGCCCAATGCTGTTTCAACTGACAAGCAAACTGACATGAAACAAGCAAATACTTTGTTGGAGCACCCTCATTATACTGGAATCATGAGTGATTCCCGTTGAACATAAATTAAGAGAACAAAGCCAGAAACAGTTTGTCAGTGTCGAAATTTCGACAGCACCTACAAAGGACCATGCAGACAACTGCATCAACCTAACAAGTCAGAACCAGGGCTTACCGCGGTTGAAGGTTGTTTGGTAACAGGGCCCCGGGCAAATACGATCTCGACCAGCAATGATTCGCAGCACACCGACTTAAACTCAACCCCACAACCTTCTAGAAGGGCTCGAGAACAAACATGCTCTAACACCAAACAGAGTAGGTAGGTAGGTTCTTCATCGGCCATCGCGATACTCTTATTCTCACTAGGATATCTCCCGAGGCTCATGTCGACACGGATTCCCATCGGACCAGTAAGCTTCGAAAGATCTTATCCCGCCATGTTTCTCGCCCCCATAACGGTAACGGTACTGTAAGTGTTTGCGGGTCATGGTCCGAATTGCCTGCCGGCACTCTGGCCAAACCCCTGATCAGAGTAAAGGGTGCCCATGTCAGTGGGATGATCCCTGCCACGTGGGTGGATCAGGAGACATGTCCGTCGTAGTAATCAGTTCTCTACGGGAATAATGGCCATACAAACGTACATCCAGGACTACAGGAAGTTACTAGCTGCGAGCTTCTCTCGATACAACATGTGCGAAATGTGCGCACTGACAGCGGAACCGGTGATGTAGGTAGCGAGTGTATTCCCAGGAGTCACATCCAGGGTCTCAGCCCTGTGATTCGTTGAGACGAGCGTCAGAAATCAAGTCGGACATAGGAGATAGACCGCGCACTATGAGAATATACAAATACGTTGGTATTTGTTGACTGAAAGACAAGCGGAACAATATTCTGCCCTACATAGTAGAATTATTAATGATTTCCTCATCCTTATCAACTGCATGCCGACGATGCAGGTCGTCAACGAGGACCTCTCTCACTGCTGGCAAGAGGTATTGGTGACGGAGTAGATGGGCCATCAAGTAAGTACCAAGGTACGGACGTAGGCATGGGATTTACGTAGCAAAGTCAAGCAGTTTCTTCACTCCTCCGGAGCCACAGGAGAAAATCGAGGATGCCTAAACATGGACAAATACCCTCACCCGGAAAAGGGGGGGTTAGGTATCAGTAATCAGTGCTCTGACAGGGTGTCTATGAAAGATCGATAGCAGAGCCATGAAGCTCACCATCACCGGCTAGGTTTCATTCGTAGCATAGAGCCTAGTTAAACTACTTCGAAGACACTCCAAGTGTGCCAGCTGGTAGTTGTCATATAATTGATTACTTCTATTTAGGTTTAAGAGGTACCCGTTTGGCAAAGATTAATTAGCGTTTAGACCACATAAGCACTGCTTCATATCTCACAGTTATCTTAACACCGAACCTGCTATGATCGACTGACCCCCTAACCTAGTACGTATCTAGTGAATGCAGAATCTGGCTACCCATGTGAGATCTATGATGCATGCCCGCGAATACATGTAGATAATTAGAATCTGATCAACAACTGGAGGTGAGTATGAGTGAGCCAATATCACAAGGGTAGAATAAGGACGAGGCAAGGCAACAAGTGGTTAAACAAATAAAATCTAAAATACGCAGATAAAATACAGTGGTAAGAGAAAACATAAAGGCAAATGTACAAAAGATATAAGTAAGCAAGTTTCGCCCTATAAGAGATGTGTTCTCAAACCCGGTAACAATCCAAAACCATCAACCAAAGGAAACCCACCGCGCGCCGTCAAGCCCCTGGATAAATAAATAACGAGGAGGCTAGTTGCCCGCGATGCTGTCAAAGTCGCACATAGACATGAACCACCACTCAGTAGCTGAGGCCGCGTAGCTCTCGGCGTTCAGCTTCTCGACATAGGGGGGCCACTGGTCCTGGGGTAGGTTGTTGTCGAGCACTTTCTGCCAATTGGCACGGAGCTGACGAGCAGCCGTCTCGGGGTCGACGGAGTAGCCGCTCGTACCGTAGATGTCGTGCGTGCCTTGCGATTGGCCGCCCTCACTTTTTTGATATTAGCTTCTTGATGCCAAGGGGGTTGCGAAGGGATGAAGTCAGAAGTACATTAGAGGAATAATGTGACTAAATAATGGCTGGTGAGATTCAAACGGAATAAATAAATGCTTACCCATCGTTACTAGGCGCCAAACCAGCCCTACTCCCAGCCTCATTCAAATGGGTAAGCTCATGCAAGACCGTAGTACCCGCGACTTCGAAATCACTAAACTTCTGTCCCGGCTTGCACCAGCTCTGATCCCTTCTTCCGGGGTTCTTCTTGTAAGGCAAGGCATCGAGATTATTCTTCGTGCGCGGCTCGTCCGCCTTGAAGAACTGCGGACAGAAGCGAATTGAGGGCGTGAAGCCGTCACCCGCGGCTTTGACATCCGTGATCACGAGGGACTTGGTGCCCGCGCCCGCGTCGGAGCACAGGGCGCTGTCTTCGCAGGTTATGTGCACGGTGAACTGGTCCAGGGTGATGGGATTGCCTGCTCCCGGTTTTCCGGAGTCGGCTGGGGGTGGTTGGGCTTGTTTGCCTATGGCGTCGAACATCTTGGCTACGCCCGTGTCTTCCTCGTCCGAGGAGAAGTAGTTCGTGAAACTGGAAGCCAATATGTTAGTATTGATACGGAAGAAGAAATTAAATCAATAGGGGCGATGAATAGGTAGATAATTAGGGGAAGATAAGGATGGATAGAGAAAAAGGGGCTACTTACGCGGAAGACGATGTATACGACTGCGTATCTCCCCCGTCTGGCTTCCGATCAACAGTCACTTGTCTCGCCATGATAGCGGCGTCTTGGAGAGCCTGGTTTATCTTTTTTTTCTGGTCATCGCTGCAGCTGTCGAAGCCCGTGTAGTCTCTAGCGAATACCACGGGTGTGTATGCACCGGTTGTGGCTGGTGCAGCTGAGACACCCTTCAAGGCGAAGAGCCCGATAGAGATGAGTTGAATGTTGCTACGCATGGTTTATCGAAGGCGTGAAGAAGACGGGTTGGGAGATTAGTGACTCTTGCTGTGCTTAACTTTGCTGATGCTGCTGTGTTTGATGGAAAAGGCTGGAGTATAGGCGGGCCATCTTGAACTTTTATACTTCTTTCGCCTCATATTCAATGTTACCCGTTACCATGGCTCATAGAGAAGAGGTAATCGAGTGTAGAGAAGGCTATCGTCAGGAGATGCATGACGCCGAGTTCTATTTTCGTTCGTTCTTTGTGGACCTCTGGATGAGTGAGTGAACGAACGAACAAGAGGATTGCTCCTTCATAAGAATGATCGTCACATTTGTTGGGCCAGTGGTGTCTTGAAGGCCCCCGAGACGCGAGTGGCGCCAGCATAACTTTTTTTCATTAACGATACAGTATCGCTTTACCTCATGGCATAGATTTAATCCCGTTAAAGTCCTATATTAGTCTCCTTCGCGGCCATAAGATGGTATAGCCTCGTATTTGTAAGAGTGATCGACATGTTTGTTGAAGATCAATGTTATGAAGATCTCTAACATGGAGCGGCACATGTCCATATTGTTACTTTTATCGATGAATAAGCCCACAATATACCTTATATGAATGTACACAGCCTCGTCCTATCTAACAGCTGTTGTCAACACCCTACTAAAGTAAGAGAGTTACGAAGTAGGTCAGCACTAGTGAGGGAAGGCTGAGTTCGAGAAAGAGGGGAGGAAGCGTGATATGACGTCGGATCTCCATAGCTTTAAGGCACGGAGACCTAGGACTTAGGACGAGTATCAAATGAACTTTAAGATGAGGAGGCTAATTATACAACGATTTCTCACGGACTAATTAGTATCAGCCCTACGCCTCCACGGATGCAAAATGCACTGAGACTCTGACTCAAATTCTATTTTCTATTCGCTTAGATAAAGATGAACAGGACTTCCAGGGCCATGGATGAGAGGATGTTACATCGTGAGGTGCACCCAGTCACATGGCGTAGCGCGAGGAAAATAAAACAAGACATGTTGGTTAAGCTGACGCTGTTGAATATGTCGGTGTGAGGCGTAGCACAACTGAGAGCTTGCCTAGCTTACGGCATAAACTGTGCTATACTGAGCCTTGTGGGATCGTCGATGACGATAAGTTTTACATAACGGATAATATTTACACTTATCTTACCATGTTGGTTCAATAAGAGAAAAGCCTAGGATTTCGTCAACGGATGAGGAGAACCATGCAGTGTTGAGGCCCTAGAGAGGCGCTTACACAAGCCAACCACTCATTCCGGCTCTTATGCACGTGTGCGCTTAAATCCCTGTAGAAAAAAAAAACTACACACGCCGCTATTTATGGAGGTTCGAGTAATACTGTGATGTCATTTAAGGCACAGACTCTGGATCTACGATGATACATACCTAGGACCTTATCTACATCAACAACAAAAACATAGTCTGAGATGTGCCTACTTCGGAATGAACTTCTAAGCTGATGTTACAAATATCAGTTATTCGTCCGTCTCACTTGACGGTAATCTAGCAGTTACCCCTTTCCTTCGCACTCTTAGTTGCGGCCAACTGGCATTCTCGCATCATCAAAAAACGATAGACATACGTACTCTTGTCAGATCTAGCCTGCACAATGTCATGCAAACCGCAAGCGATCATCGAGCTTGAGCTCTCCCTATCGCAAAACATCCTAAGCCTCTCCCAACCCTCCCAAACCTTCGTCGTCCATGTTACGGCGAAGACAATATCGTCCAGCAAGCCAGAGTCAGACATAATCTTCAACGCGCGCTGGACGGTCCTAGACGATCGGCTGGTCGCATACCGCTACCCGTTTCGCCTTAAGAGCGTGAACGAGCCAGAGAGCTTTATCCGTCTCAGTCCCGCGGTCTCTATCTCCGCCTCGCGACCGCCCGCTGAGCCGGATCTAAGGAAGAATGAGCTAGAGAGGTTCTTAGCTGTACCCGGTGTAGGGAAAGGGGAGCTGGTGGTTGAGCATAATCTGAGTGTTAAGAGGATTTTTGAGTTTAGTGATATTAAGGTATTTACTTGTCTTCTCATTTCCCCTGTCACTGCCTACCATCTCCTTGTCCCTTTTCGCGGAGGCGTTACTTGAATTTACTTAAAGGTTGATTGCTAACCATCAAACAGCCATCCGATATCAAAGCCGGATCTGAATATAGGTTCGAAGTACATGACCGTAGCATGCCGCCTCAGTGGTGGACGTTTGGGGACGAAGCGGAGGGAAAGCGGTTCAGGGAGGGCGTACGGCCGGACGAGAATGAGAACATTGAGGAGACGGAGAGGCTTGAAAGCGAGGGCTGGATGTACAGTTATCCCGTTTCTGACTGCAGATTCGTCATCAAGACGGAGCCGATGGCTGTTTTAAGGTTTGTTGAATGAGCGAGTGAAACCGTAGGGAGGTGTGGGCTAAGGTGGATGTTGTATTCTGCTATCTATAAATGAGCCTCGACAAGAGCGAATTGGGCTATGCCCCACGGTACGGAACTGTACCCCCTATTATGACAGTTTTAAATTGAGGCGAGATCATCTGACTGCTCAAACCTGAAAAATGCAACCTTTCAAGATTGGGATTCTATTAAATTTCTTAAGGAGGAATTTTAGTCTCACAACTCTCAAGATTCCGTCCATCCCCTCTATTTTCAAAAACTGGGGTATTGGAGGGGAAACTACGCGAAAAGAAGCTACAAGTGCTAAGTTAGCACGAACACGGGATCTTATATAAAATTAGTTAAATCCATCTACCATCATGGACGAAGCCGGATAGAGAGTGCATATTACCTGCCAGGAGCAACACACTCCCTCCACCCTGACTACATGGATTTCAAACGCAGTTTACCCGGCGGAACGACAACCACCGTCGCATCAGGAAATTTGCTCCAATAGGGAGCGCTACGTGATTACCTGTTTGGTATAATTGCACTTTCAAATAAATGTCGGCTTAAGAAGATGGATCAGGTCCTGCAAATAAATCACTGCTATGCCCCTTATTACAGCTGATTGTGAACGCCCCTTTCTTACAGCATCTAGGGTGTTGAGACGAACACTGTTAATAGACATTAATTCTAGGTATTGAAGCACGATGCAGATTTCCAAGGCCGGGCTCATGCTCCTGGCCTTTGCGGCCGGGGTGGGTGCCGTTCGCACCATGATCCCGAAAACGAGTTTCAACTCGCAGTCGGATTTCGACACGGACTGGAACTATAACTATCCATGGGGTACAGACCAGTGAGTGCTGAAATCAAGTACTATAAGGCATTCTCGTGAATAGCAGGTCGCTGACAATGTAATAAAGCAACGGAGGAGCCCGCATGAGCAAGGATCAGGCCATATTCTCAAATGGCATGCTCACCCTGACGGCCAAAAAGGTGTCCGGGCAACCAGACGCCACGCACGGCGGCAAGAAGATCAAGATCAATTACTTATCCGGCGCCATCCACGCCAAGGAACACTTCAACGTCTCCCGCGGCGGTGGCTATGACTTCACGGGAGAGTTTAAGGCCACGACGACGAAAGGGACTTGGCCGGCGTTTTGGCTGACGGCGGTCGATGGCTGGCCGCCAGAGATAGACATGGCGGAATGGAAAGGTTCTGGGAAGATTGTAAGCAACTTTTAATGCCTTGCTTGTTTGCCCGCGTAATGCTGGAAACCCTACTAACTTCATGTGAAATCACAGTCCTTCAACACGTTCAATACATCTTCGATCCTCTCTTGGAAAGATGTAAACTACTCAAACCCCGACCAGTTCCACTCCATCAAGTGTGAGGTGCGGGATATTAACCAGAAAGAGTAAGTAGTGCAGACTTGGAACTGGAACCAGACCAGGCCTCAGCTTGCTAACGGGTTTTCTCGACCTGTAGTGTATCGGTAAAGTTCTATATGGACGGATCGCTCGTCACAGCACAAGTCGGAGGCGGGTTTTTCGGCAAGCCCATGTACCTGTAAGTGTACTAGGAAAAGCCCATACAACTCAACAACCCCCGTGCTACCGTGTATGATAATGTGCGCGTCTAACCACATCAACTCAAGGATTATCAATTTGCAAATGGAAGGATCTTCTGGTTCGCCAGGCCCGAGTAGTGGTAAGTTGGGCGAAGAGCATATACCTAAGGAAATATGACAGCTAAAAGAGATCCAAGACACTCTCTACCAGGTGCGAAACCTCGAAGTCCTGTCCTACAATCCATGACAGCGGGGATGCTGTTGAGAAACATTGAGCGGCCTACTAGGCGGCGAGGGGGTTTTAAGGTGATTATCGTATTTTCGAAGTGTCGAGGCCATGAAGAGAAACAGATTCTGCTGACAGGTCGTGCTGTGATATGGCGGTAAAGGGTTAAGACAGGTATGTTGTATGGATGGTCTTAAGGTATCCTGTTGGGGGATACAAAACCAAGTTTTAATGTAAATGGTTTCGTTGAAGGTGCCTGGCTACATAGGTACGTAAGTACGTAAGTGTGTAACCAAATGGTATGCAGAGGCAGCTCAGTGCAATGCATCGAGCTTGCTAAAAGAGTGTGTAAATGTGCAACGCATATATCTACTGTGTATAATTTTCTACTGCACGGTATACAAGTACTAGTGTCGAGCTAATGAAAGATAAGATAAGATAAAAAGTACGGTTTAAATTATAGCGTACGTGCATCGAGCCTGCATTGCGATACTGCAGCATCAAGCGCGCTGCACTACCTACCGCAACACAACCTGACAGCCGGTGGCTACGATGCTCTTCCTGCTTATTTGATAACTTTTTTTTCTGTATTTTAGAATCTCATGAAGGGTGGAAATGGCCTACCCGAGAGGTTCAAGAAGGGTATAACGTTCAACGTCAGTCGTCTGAAAAAAATACGTCTCGCTCTTTCTGTCAAGACATCTCTAGAGAGAAGGAAGAACCTCAATCGCCCGATTGCGCGATACACCAGAGCAAACCACATCAAAAACAGCTTCTCTAGCAGGATGTTGAACTACGTGCGGATCCTCAACACACCGACGGCCGATGTATCTGGTTTCAACTTGCTACTCCATTTCGACCATCGACGCTATATATTCGGCCAAGTCCCCGAATGCACCCAGCGCTCGCTTGTTCAGCGTCAAGTCAATATCCTCAAGCTCGAACACATCTTCTTAAGCGGCATAGTTCGCTGGCGCAGCGCTGGCGGTCTTCTGGGCATGCTCTTGACTATTGCCGATGGTTTTGCCTCCTCGAAGGAACAAACTATAGACAACAAAAGGAAGAAAGGCAAACTAGAAGAAGCCGGCCCCGCCGACAGGAGACTGCATATTCATGCTAGCATGAACATATCGTACTTGCTTGCTACCGCACGTCGCTTTATCTTTCGAAAAGGGCTCCCCTTGATCCCCCACGAAGTAGCCGACCATTCTTTCAAACCACCGTTAGAGGCGACAAGGCCGCACTGGAAAGACGAGCATATCAACGTGTGGTACCTGCTGGTCGAGTCCGACCAGAAAGAACAGTATGATTTGACCTCGTCTCGTAAGCGCAGCCACAATGAGTTCACCGAGACCGACACGTCGAATCCACCACCTTCTAACGAAGAGGAGGCCCGGACGTTCCTCGAAATGGTTGTCACCCACATGTTCGACTCCAACTGGACGCCCGATGCGCTGATAGAAACAACATTACACAAGGTTAAGCTACCGGCCAAGATTTTCGTACGCGACAAGGACGGTCGCACACAACCGTACGAAGGACCTATGCCCGGCAGTGGCCAAGATGTCCCCGACATCCCCGTACGAGTCCGTCAGCCATGGCCGGGTGCCAACATTACTGCACTGCCCCGGGCACAACCCTCGAAACAGTCCCTCTGCTACTTTGTGAAAGGCCACGAGAGGAGAGGCAGGTTCAACCCCAAGGCGGCCGAACAGCTTGGTGTTGACAAAAGGGATTATCGGCACCTTACAAATAACCAAACCATCACCACAAAAGACGGTACCGTGGTGACCCCCGACATGGTCCTCGACAAGTCCATTCCTGGCGTCGGCTTCGCACTGATCGACTTACCGGATGTCTCGTATGTCAGACCTCTCATCAACCGACCCGAGTGGGCAGACGCGCAGCTCATGACTGGCATAAACGATGTCTTCTGGGCTTTAGGCGAGGGCGTTATCGACGACCCACGCCTCCAGGCATTTATGCAGAAATGGTTCTCTTTGAAACACATAGTCAACTCGCCAGACACCTGCCCCAACACGATTGTGCTTGATTCCGCGGCAGGGCAAGGCTATAAGCTGTGGTCCATCGATCCCGACCGTTTCCCTCTAGTGGACTTCAGTAACAAGGTTTCTATTTCCGGCAGAGACACGACGGATTCGACAAGCTATGAAACCGGTCGTATTGGGAAATCAATCCAGTTTGCCCCCAAATATATGCACGAGGATGACAAAATAGAAAAGTTCCCGATTCTGGATAGGCTCTCACGAGAAAAACTGGACCGGCGTATCTTGGACTTAGCGGACAAGGCAAAGCAAAAAGTTACCGATCCCGACTTCTTAGCAAGAATAGAGAAAGCTGAGGCCGATATTCCTAACCGAGACGCCGAGGTGATTCCCCTCGGTACGGGCTCGGCGTTGCCTTCGAAGTACCGCAATGTCTCCAGCACTTTGGTCCGGGTGCCCGGCTATGGCAGCTATCTTTTCGACGTAGGGGAGGGCACGCTAGGGCAGTTGCGCCGCGTCTTTGGGGCCGAGCTACCGTCTGTGCTGCGAGATCTCAAAGCGATCTGGATCAGCCACCTCCACGCGGACCACCACCTAGGCACCGCCTCGGTCATCAAGGCCTGGCACGAAGAGACGAAAGAGGCAGACAACCCCCCCCAGCTCCTCTTCTCTTCCGCACCACATATGCTTTCATGGTTATGGGAGTATTCCCAGGTTGAGGACATTGGTTATCATCGCATCGTCAGCCGCCCCATCAACCTCCGCAAGAATCACAATCCTGCAAACGAACAGAGCTGTACTTTGACGGATCTTGAGGCGTTTGGGCTGGAGAAGATCGACGCATGCTCGGTGGATCATTGCTATGGGGCACTGGCGACGGTTTTTACGTGGCCGTCGGGCCTAAAAGTTGCCTATTCAGGCGATTGTCGTCCCAGTGACGCGTTTGTCGAGATCGGCCGAGGTACGACGCTCTTGATACACGAGAGCACGTTCGACGATGAGTTGCGAGGCGACGCGATCGCCAAGAGACACTCGACCATGTCGGAAGCCATCGACGTTGGTCGCAGGATGGGCGCTAGGCGGATCATGCTGACTCATTTCTCCCAAAGATACCAGAAGATACCTATCTTTGAAGAGGAGTTTGGTGCTGAGACCGATGGCAAGGCGGACGAGGCGATCCTCGTGGCTTTCGACCACATGAGAGTCAAACTCGGCGAGTTTAGGAAAGCACAAGCATTCCTTCCAGCGATCCAAAAGTTGTTGGAAGATGCAGAATAGTGAATATAATTTCGATACCAATAGAATAGACTAACGGGGAACCTTGGCGGCCATTGCCATCGTTTACGGCTTCAAGGTCGTCTTGCTGTGTACGTAGTAACCTCACACCTCACACCTCCCTACCTACCTACCTATCTAACGTTGTAGTTGGGCTCAGTTCTGATCAACTTCGCCATGATGGCATGTAAAAGTCCGGTTTCACGTCTTTCTATGCTGCTTTCTTGTTGTTTTTGTCCGTAAGGCCACGCAAGGTAGCAGCGCATCGATTGAAGCGTGATAACCCTGACTAAGGCATACCAAAAGCCCCCTTTTGGACCTTCCATTTACGAAGGAATCGGTTGAGACAACTCATCAGCTGAGCGTAGAAGGCAGGCAATGTCTCTTTCTACTGCACAGTCCCAACTAGATCTTGACGAGTGTGTAGCTGACCCTAGGCTACCTAGGTAGTACACATGCCGATGCGAATCTAACCGGATCTAACCCAGAAAGTCGCTAACGATCTAGGTAGGTTGTAACCGAGGCAGTTCTCACTGATCGGATCTTAGTTTAGATTTGTTACACGAAGGATATGGTTACACTGTACATAGCGGGTATAAGACGAAGTACAAGGAAAAGCTTCGAGACAGGCAGCTCCGTCCCGGGGTTTGCCTGTAGAGTAAAGTAAAATCCGTGCCCATAGCGTCAGCAACTTCGTGAGGTAGGTTGAGAGAGTATTTGTTAGTTAGCGTAACGACCTCTCGCCGACCGGTAATACACGGACTTTAATCCCGTGCGTTGCTTTATTTCTTAAATCCTATCTGCGACTCACCGCTTTCAGACGAGAATGATGGTGACTTGGTATGAGTCAGACGGAGTATACCTACCTAGTAGGTTAGTTGTTTTTGTTATTTCCATGCGATTGATAAACTTGTGCTGGGAATGGCATCCATCCTATGCATGGAACTATGTACGGTACTTCTCTTGCGCGAATTGGCGGTTGCGAATTTCCGGCTAGTAAGGCGAAGGCTAAAGGATGATGGGGTGATGAAGGGAGTAAGGGAGGGAGGGGATAAAATGGGATAAAATGGGATTAATGTCGTTGCTCAGGGCAGGCTGGATTATGTTCATCGTCCATCGTCCATCGTCTTCACTTATTGGTGAAGAAGTAGAGCGAGGCGAATACAGATCACTTCATAACGCCGTATTCCCTTTCCAGCTATTAAGACTCAACGCAACATGGATATCAACACAATGCGGAAGTTCAAACTCGCCCTCCCATCCGGCACAACCATCACAGGCCGCCACAGCATCCCCACCCCCTCCCCTCCCCCTTCCATGTCAAGCGATAGCGAGCGTGCTCACCGTCCCCTAATCGTCGCATTCCACGGCGGCTCATTCTCGAGCGCATACTTTGACCTCGATGAGACACACTCGGCGAAGACTTTAAGCGACGCGCTCCACGTGCCTTTCGTCGCGATCGATAGAGAGATTCATCTGGACTTGAGCAGCGCAGGTCCAAGTTCGAGTTACCAGGAAGAAGACGGTAAGCGTCTGCATACCGAGATCTTGCCCGCGGTATGGAAGGAATTCGGAAAGACGCAAGCGCCGGGCTGTAATTGGAATTGTAATTCCGTGGTGCTGCTTGCTCATAGCATGGGTTGTGTGGGCGCTATTGTTGCTGCGGGGTTATGGGCGCTGGATGAGCAGCAGAAGAAAATGAAGAGCGGGAATGGTGGCGATGATGAAAAAGAGGAAGAACAGCATGGAAAGCCCTCTTACCCCTTAGCCGGAATCATACTTTCTGGCTGGGCGAGTTTGCCGATGAAAGCGAATCCGCTCTTGGTGCATGCTGCGATGACGACGATAACGGGCTCGACAGGAGCTGGAGTGGAAGAGCAAGACAAAACGCAAGTCGTTTTCGTATCTCAGCCCAGGCTCGACGTAATGCTCCCTTCCTGGTCCGCGCCCCGATCCGCGCGAGAAGAAGGGGTAAAAGTGAACTTGCCCATCTCGGGCAGGGAAACAAAAGATATCTACGACGTCTGGTTTGCCTCCCCATCTGCAGGTGAAGAAACCGAAAAGGAAGACAAGGAAGAGACCCAACATGGACGGAAGAACGGTAGAGAATGGGCATCAAACGTAACGGTACCGGTAATGCTCGCATTGGCAAGTCGCGACGAGCTCTGGGATGGTAATGAAGGGCACCTGAAGGATTTCGCGGCGTGGTTTTCGGGGAGTAAGAGGGTGGATACGAGTTTGGTTGTGGGCGCGCCGCATAACCTCGAGATGAGCTACTGGGCTCCTGGGTGGTTTGCGAGATGTTTTGGTTTTGCGGTTGAGTGCGCGGTTGGGTATAGATTGTCGAACGAATAGTAGTCAGAACGGCTCTGTAGGAAAAGAACTCTGCTCAATCCGTGGACGTATTTATAGTTCATACATATAATATAAGGGTATCAAGGGTATCTATCAATTCAAGCAATCAAGAACTCCTGCTCAGGCACGTCCTCAAAGAAACCATGAGGATCAACATCCGGCCAATGTCTCAAGAAATTCCTCCTCAACTCCTTGCGCTCTTCGGGGGGAAATTCCCAATCGAACGCAAGGTCCGGGTGCAGGAAGCCATTATGCGTCTGGTCCAGCTCGAAATATCCTATACGGGCATACACGGGAAGTCCTCCCTGTCCCTGTCCCTGTCCTTGTCCTTGTCCGTGTGTTCGTCTACGTTGCGGTGTTTCGGAAGAGCTGCCGTCGTCGTCTCCGTCAACGCGAACGAGGACTAAACCGCGAACAGTCCACGTGTTTATAAGTTTATACTTGTCCACGCGCGTAACGGGCTCTAACCGAATCTGGAGACAACATACTTCCCTCTCTCTCTGTCCTTCCCCTTCCCGTTGCCTCATAGTCTGCAAAGCATCCGTAGTATCAGGCACGAACCACCCAATCGAAACCCCCTCCCCATCAAACAAGCTATACGCCCTCGGCCCCATCTCGCTGTCATTAGAAATAGGTTTCACCATCTCCAAGTACTCGAATTTCCCCTCCGATCGTGGCCGCCACTGCGCCTTGCGTCGATTATGCGCTTGTAACTGACGCGCGGTGAGCAGTTCCGAGTCTCGATACCCGGGTGGGCTGAAGCAGAGGGCGTCCACGCCGCTGCGACGCGCGAAGTAGTAGAGTTGGGAATCAGGGTCGGAGTTAGCTGATATGCAATAGTGCGCTTTACGCAACTTGCCACAACAGCGGAGTTTGAGGCCTGTTACTGCTACTGCTAGCATTGCGTCGTTCTCGTTCTCGTTCTCATTTTCGCTTTCGTTACCGCTACTGTTGTTATTATCGTCGTGACTAGGAGAGGAGGAGGACTCGACGAGTTCCAGGATAGTAAGTGTACTATTCGAATTCACCTCCCCCGCCGACTCGTTCAACACGACACCATCGACCGAAAGCCACGACCAGCTAGGGTAATCATGATCGTCGTCCGCCGCCGGCCGAGTTGTCGTGCCTTTATCCACGTACCACAGCAGACTCGCTATAAAGTCATTCGCAACAACCTCAGATACGGGCAATCTGGCGCGCAGAGAAGGCAAAAACATCGGGATCCCCGCCTCTCCCTCCATCAACGCTGCCAGCCCGCGCACCGCTAGAGGCCTATCGCTCCGGTAGGTGAGGCTACGTTGAGTGTACGAGTTCACGTATTCCCACCACGTGTCGGAGAAATAGCCCCTCGCGACCGAAGATTCAGGACGCAAGTGGTTGAGTTCGAAATACGCTCTCTCATTCATCTGAGATTCTAAGTGCGTGTTACTGACGTCGCCGCCGCCCGACGACGACGAGGAGTCTTTGAGCTCGAAATGCAGCTGGCTCTCGCCGAAGAAGACGACGCGCCGGGATAGGGCGCGCTCTTGCAGGCACCATCCCCGCCTGTTCCAGAGACATAGCTCGAGCTCTGTGCGGCGCGTCTTCTCGATATCCATCTGTGATGGGATGGCGTAGGTGACTTTGGCTCTCTTTTCGTGGTCATCGCCCTCGTGGTTGCGGACCCCGAGCACACATGGGTGGTTGGATAAAGCGTCTTGGGACCGGAATAGACCCTCTTTCCCGCTCCAGGATGCGGCTGCCACAATGGCGAAAGAGGCATTCCTGTATACGTCGCGCATGGTGATGCTTTCGCGTTTCCAGTCATCCGGCGAGTCTTGGATGATACATAAGGAGTCTATCCAGAGGAAGCTATAACCGACAGACGCAGCAGTCTCGACACTTTCTTGAAAGGTTTTCGTGAGTTTGGATATGGGGATCCCGGCTCTTAGATTGTGTTGGTTGTCGAGAGTCAGTCGTAGGAAATCGGGATTCTTCCCCCAGCAGTGGCTCAAGGCAACGTATTGAAGGTTCCTCGGCCCGTCTGGTATATCAATAGGGGGTACGCCGTAGGCTTTGATTCCATCGGCCCAATACTCTTCTCTCATATTAGCGAGACTACCATCATGAATAGAGGATATGTGGTCTACACACCTTTACACCTGGGGCAATATGAATTCTCCCTCATGTGGTTTTCTTCCCCCCTCCGCCCTGAGTCCCTTGCATTGGCTAAACAGGCGCAGCACTGCTGACCGGCCGGGTTCAGACAACCAAGAGGAAACCTATGGGCACACTCATCTTCGCTGAGTGACTCGATGCCATATTCTCTAATGGCAATTGAACGCGCTACAATCTCGTCTCTATCGATGACGCGGACAATGCCATACTCCAAAGCAGCGCCAACATGAATTACTCGTCCAGGCAAGAAGTCTGCCTCCTGTTCGGTCTCCGTGTCTTGCAACCAATGCTTGATGAGCGACACGGAGTAAGGAGACCCAGTCGAGTCTGAGATGGGCATATGTAACGGTCCGACAGTGTGCGCAGTTTGGCGAGGAAGGACTAGTATCGGCGGAGCAAACGCTGACTCCCCCGGCTCCAGCAGTAAATGACGCTCAAAATCACGAATAGCATGCATCCATCTCCTGGGACGTTTGTATCCTCCAAAGTGCGGCACTATCTGCGCTGCCCCCCTCCCGGGCCCTAAAGAGTGGGCAAGCTTTACTTGTGAATCGACAGGAGGCACGTGGGAGTTAAATGATTCAACCACTAATCTTAATCGTCGACGCGCGTGATAGTCCTTTCGGATCGCCTTTATAGCCTTGTCATCCCGTGCAGTTGAAAGAGCTTGTTCTTGTTGCGCTTGTAAGGTAGTATCGGCAACGAGAAGAGCTGTACTCTGTGCTGGACTCATAGAGGTCCATATTAAGGTGCATAGATGGCAGCCGTTTTGGACGGATTCGAACAACTCCTGGGACGATGCATAATGTTCGAATGATTCTCTCTCGCGGATGTAGAGACCAAAATGGCGTAATGGGTTATGTGACTCCCGGGATTGTATTATGTTAGAAGTGCATGATATCCACAGACAGAGGTTGCATAACGAGTGCGGCTTGAATGTTGAAGGGATGTCTTCGCTATACAGAGGAGACAAGTGTTGCCACACAGGCCGGGCGAGAAATTCAGAGCGAATGTCTGACCGGTATCGCAGATGCACCGGGAAGTCATCATTGGTCTCTTCGTTTTGGGGGGAGGAGGCAGGATAAGATAAAGATGAGTCGTCGATACAGCAAGAACAACGTAGGAATTCGGGGGATAAGAGAGCCTCGTTTGCTCTAACCAGCGGACGCGAACACCTCAGTGGTCTGCCGGATAAGGCCTTTTCACCCGGAAAGTATATGCAGCCATCACCGAAATCGTGTGAGTTTTCTAGATTGGGGACGGCTGTTAACCCACCATAGCGAGCCTTGCGCACATCTTTAAATGTGCGATGGAGTTTTTTGATCCGGCGCTCTCTTAGAGATTCATCAGGCAAATGACGGTGCCATTTGTGATTCCATTTGATAACTGCGCATATAATAGACTCGACAATAAGGATGAGCTCATATGTGCATAGCCAGAGCGTGAATCGTCTTGTAAACTTTATAACTCGGTCGTCTTCAGTCGGGTGGTCGTCGAATTCTAGAGCGCGTAGAAGGAGCCAAACACAGATAACACCATTTCCGAGAACAAGCAGAAACTCATTAGAGCGGATGTATTTCCACGAGTTGAACAAGGATTTTACACAGACTAGGATGGAAAGCCCCAGAGCATAACATAACGCCGGTACGGTGAGAGGAACAAATCTGGCGTTTGTTTCCCCTATGGAAGATATTATGACCAAGAAGATACAGACACTCAATGTGCCCTTAGTAACAGAGTCTAGGAAGTACAGACGTGGAAGAACGGTCGAGCACCATTTAGATGAACAGATCTTGTATCTCGTCGAACATGGTGGTTCGTAGACAAGCCGAAGGAATCTCAGAAAGAAGCTGGCACCGGCTAACCGGGGCAGATCCGAGACATGTCCGGCTCTGAGTCTATAGATTTGTCTTATCCCTTGGACGAAGCGTTAGTTTAAGTAGGTGCTAACGAACAAAGATACAAATCATATAGGATGGGATACCATACCCTGAATAAGATTCACTACCCGACGATGAGACGTCATTATGATTTGCCTGGGTTGGGATGACTGGATACTTGACGACCGTAACCCACTGCGGAAGTACTTGTGGGATTTTAAAGTAAACCAACATCGCTCTACGATGATGTGTATAGTTCGGACACTGTGGTACCCATGAGGTTTCAGTGAGAGGCGATGCAAAGAGGCTTGCTTATGAGACGGCGATCTCTTGCAGGTGGGAGGCGCATTTTGATTGGTTGCAAGCCCATTAGGAATCCGAATCGCGTTAATGTACTAAACCCTGCCACGCGAGAAATACGAGCTGCCAGCCTGGCCCGGGCTAGCCCATGGCAGTGTAGAAAAGAAAAAGCTTCGCGACCACGGTGAGAAAGAATAGGCAAGGAGCAGTCGATTTACTGCCTTGTCTGTCGCCATGAACATCTCCCAGCTCCGTCGACGCTATGTAGGAGCAACCCTCAAGGCCCGCACTGAGGACCTTCTCGATCGAAAACCCTACGCCAAAGCCGTCTACTACGCCTACGGCATCGTATGCTACGGTAGCTTCATGCTGGCAATAACATTATGGCGGGCACCGATGAGGCGCTTCTTTGATAACTTGGGGTTCTTCTTTGACATATTGAGCAAGTTTTTGAAGATATTTTTTGGCGATAACAGCTTTTGGGCTGCTATGGGTTATGCCGCCCTGCTCGGTTTTGTTGTTTTTAGTTATTACGCTGTTGCAGCTTGGGGACCGGGCCTCTTGCGTCGGCTGCTGTTTCGGATTTTCGTGAAGCCGAAGCTGGAGAGGATATATCGGGAGAATCATGAGGGTGTAGAAGAAGACGACGAGTGGACAAGCGGTGATAATAGGACGTTCTTCTCGCGAGTTAAAGGCGGGGCCTCTTTGATGGGACTACAGCTGAGGAATATCCTCCCCTTTTCATTCGCAAGCAGGCGGAGAGGACGGCTATTCCTGTCTTCAGATACCGATGAAGGGTACGATGCTCTGTCTTTACATTCTGCCCCGTCGGGTGAAGAAGGTTTTGATGAGTCTATTGGAAATGACCCCAACGAGGATACTACAGAGCCAGGCTCCGATCATGGGAGGACAGGGGCACTAGGAGCTGGCACTGGAAGAAGTATTGGCTCAGCGATCGGGGCGACACTGATATTTCCTCTCAGGGCGGCAATTCGTCTTGGTGAGATGTCCAGTGCACTCGGACGTAAAGCGCAGGCCATGCGGATCGCTAGATTACGGGAACGAAGGGGAGATCTGCCTGGGGATATCCGTCTACCTTAGGAATAGGCCAACCTGACTTAATTGATCAATAAGCTTACATAGCCATCCTTCAATTCAATTCATATCACTGAACCAAACAACACAACTATTCCTTATTCCTAATAGCAACTATATTAGCCCCTGCCTCAAATCCCCACCATGTGAATTAACTACGTGGCCATATTTTTTATAGATGCACAAACCATTTAGAGTACACTGTCTCTGCAAGACAGTGGGAGTCCACGAAAACAAAGGAGATAGGTACATTAATGTACTAGCACAGGGGCACTCACCTGAATTATTAATGAGCCGTAGCTATAGAGCAAATTATTAGGCCGTATCTACGAATTTGGAATCCGAAATTCGAAACCTGTGATCCAAGAATCTTTTTGTTATACCTGGATGAGTGGGATCACATGAAATCTCTGAACTGTGTAATAGACGAAGCATAATCCGTATCTCTTCCTTCTCCGCTCCCCTGATTCTTCGGAGCCCACTGCGAACAACTAGCCGAATCATGAGGATGGAGACTATCTTCGTCTTGATGCTGCTTGGCGTGCTGTCCCTGATGTCCATTCACAGGGGTCCCGTCAGACATGACACTGTAGACACTACTTGAAGCCGACATCCGTCGAGTAGCCGCGCACACGGATGTCCGGGTCCTGCTGCTTCCCCAGTTACTCCCACTACCTCTGCCGCTATCACCACCGTTCAAGAAAGGATTCTTCTCCGGCGGTAAACTATCCCTCATCGTGTGACGGTTACGCACGTAAGCACGCTGATGGCCGTCGTAGGCAGTAGATCCGACCTCAGAGTCTACAAAGAGATATCTTTTGGGGTCTGGTTTGTTCTTGTCATTGCTATTAGGCGTTGTAGCAGGAGGTGTAGGACGACCCTGTGGAGGGGCAGGCCAATTCAGAGATCCAGCACCCGGTTTCGGCGAAGAAGACGCAGTGGGATCATCTAATGGGTCAACGTAAGCCGGGAAGGGACTCGTCGACTGTCGAGGATCATGGGACGTTGGGCTTGGTCTGGCGCTACTAAGGGGTAGCGTGGGCGTAGAAGAGACCCCGGGGGGCGGGGTAGGAGTTTCATTGCCGAACCGTCCAATATTCCTGTACTTCGACGGAACCCTCGGTACCGGGGGCGCCTCCGTCAGATCAGTCTCCCCAAATTCAGGGTCCACCGTGTGCACGGTCCAATCCGTCCACTCACTCGCTGCGCCACCGCGGACACCCTTGACAGCGTCGTCACCATCTGTTTCTTGTTGTTGTTCATGATGACTTTTCTCGGCCCGGAGGGGACCGGGTAAAGCAGATTCAGCGATACGACTACCAATCGGTCGAAAGGCAGGATGAACCATCGATAACATGGATCTAGCGTCGTCCTGACTGAGATTGAGATCCCTCTGTGAGCCGGCTACTTGCTTGGTCCACCACTGCTGCACTTTGCGTCGGCTCCGTTCTTCGATACGGTCTCGCTCATTTTCGAGGTCTTGTCCGTCGTCGAGGTCTTCATAGGGATCTATTTCTTCTTCATCGTCTAGGGCCAATTCCTGTTCGAAGCGATTGACAAAGGACGGAGTGGGAGAACCATCGCTAGGCCCGCTCAGGCGTGCTGGTTCGGGGGCACCGGGGCGAGCGCCGATTGGGAGGCTATACGCAACCCGTTGCCGCTGACTGACGACGGAGTTCCCAGACAGGCTATCCGGTCTGTAGATACTATCGTTGTCACTGCTATTAAACGCCGCCGCTCTTCTCTGGCTTTCAGCTCCCTCGATATCGGCCATCGCAACCGGTATACCGTGCCTTGTCCGTCGCTTGTGCCCATATTTAGCTGGTAAAGCAACGACCACGTGCCCGTTACTAGTCGTTCTGAGCTCAGAAAACACGGGACGCTCGGAAGCTCTGAGACTGGCATGCAGCTGCTTCTGCTCATCGCGCCAAGTCAGGATATAAGGTCTTGCTGTTCTCAACTCTGTCAATAGCGTCTCGCTCAGGGCCCTGCACCCTTCCGATCGGCTTATATCTTCCTTACCCTTTCTGAGATGGTCGATCCAAGCTTCCACAACGCGGAACAGACGAGGTTGTTTCGCCCGCCTCTGAGGCGAGCCCTTACGTCGTTCCATGCGATCTATAAGAGCCGCTCGAAGATCTGCAAGAGCTCGTCCACTGGCGCCAACAGCCGCAAGACAGCAGGCCTCACACCCGGACCTGACAAACACGTGACGGCCTTCAAAAGGGGCAAGTCCGTATATATGGGTGAAAAGTGCCGGCTCGGTCCACAGGGCGGCAATCGAGTCTAGTCGGCCGACAAAAGCCGAAAGCTCCGGTGTTGATGTCCTGCCGCCCCAGGATCGAATGGGATCGGTGTGGACTGTCACTTCGTACGCCAAAGCCATGAATAGTCGTCTGATCAAGAAAGGGTTCAATGTAGCATGTGTTTTGCACAGTACGGCTTGAGGGTCTGCAATGTCAGGATCGAGGACATCGGCAATCTTCATCGCTAGGCGCTTCAAGGGATTCGTCGGCTTGAGCAACTCTTTGGGAAGACGTCCAATCTTCTCCTGCTGTCTCTGGAGCCATCTTCGTGACGGGATTGCGATCCCATATTCTGGGCGACGGGCGAGCAACCCGGTCATGCAGACGACGAGTTCATCTGACAGGCCTTGAATTCCGAGACTCATTGATATGGATACGTAAGAAAACAAGGAGCTAGGTTAGTGGGTTAGTTGCCTAAAACTTGTCTGACTGGTCGACTTTGCTGACAGTAATAGGATTGATGCAATATATGGTGCAATTGTTCATGTGAGACTGCGAGAATCATATACACCAAGAGGGCAAAACTCGGGAGCGAGTGCCATGAGGTATTTTATATATTCCAGTACTGTCCATCTCTCGAGAACAAGGGAGACAAAGCCTGGCGTTTCAAACCCCCAAGGGCCTTGATTGCTTTGTGTACCCGTCGACATTGTGAATGTTTAAACAAGACTTCCCTTTGTCCCGAACGTCCTACATTGTGCGCTCGTCTTGTTTGGAAACAATTCCCTTGTTCGCGATGCTGCAAGTCGAGGCTCAGCGGTAATGGAATTAACCAGTGCGGGACGATAGTCGCAGGGAGGCCTGTACAAGAAAAGTAGACAAATCGGCTTTGGGATAGAAGATATACACTTACTAGAAAAGACACTATTACACACACTTCCATCGTCACGAATTCGCTACTGGCCCTGAAGTCTTCCATGCATGGCTCACCTAGGTACACAACGAGACCAAAACTAAGGCGCGCCCACCTAGCGTTCGAAGGAACTGGTACTACAGCTTTGTGCAAACGGGGTATATATCGAGAAGACGTTGCACGTGGATGTCTCTTCTTCAAGACAGGCCTTAGACACATATATCTATGTAAAAAGTATTCGCGACTTGTTTGATAAACCGCGTGATGCCGCCAGAACGCCGTTTGGATGCCGTCCTTCATGCCACGCTGATAGAATTTATACGGATCAAAACCGCAACATATGCATCATTAACACTGGGCCTTTGTCCAGTTTTACAGCTGTTTCCGTTTCCGTCTCGTCTTGGTTATCACAAACACGCCTTCGGGAAACGTAATGTTTCTCTATGCTGCGTGGGTCCGAGAAGAATGATATTCGTTGTCCCTCATGCGCTCCAACCGAATCTTAATGGCCTCGGTTCCGTCATCGGGTATAGCAGGTTCTCGAAACCACGGATGTGCCAGGGCCTCCCGGGCTGTGATTCGCTTTGCAGGATCATAAACGAAGATCTTCTGCAACAGATCCAGGAATTGCCGAAGGAAAGGACTCGTGGCTGGGATAATATCCTATAATGAAGAGTCAGCCATGGCGCGCTGCACCATCCGCATCCAGATAGACTTACGGAGAGCCGCTTCATGTTCCGAACGAATCGTCTTGATGCCCTAGTAGTCTCAGTAGTAGGATAATCTAACTTCAGACGCTTGAAATACCTGGCAGCTCCATTAGCGAGATAACTCTGCAACCCCCCTACGGTCTTCCCCTGTCTTCGGACGTACTTGGCGGGAGAATTAGCGTTGTTGCGCGTCGACGACTTATTAACCGTCTGAACGAGATGCGTATCGATTCTGCTATCACAAACATTTTCCATCATGGCAAGGTGCTCCAGGTTATCGTGTGTCTGAAAGAGGGCGTCTCCTGTAAAGAACTCAACCAGAATACAGCCGATACTCCAGATATCGCACGGAAAAGACCAGCCAAGGCCAAGTATAATTTCAGGTGCCCGGTAATGCCGTGTGGAAACAACAGAGGAGTGGTATTCATCGTCAAAGGTTGCGGACCCAAAATCTATAAGGCGTATTTCGGTATCCAGAAGGACTTTGCGCTGCGTAGCCTGCCTGTTGACTCCATTCGCCGAAGAGGGTATACGCCGGTTATATGTAAAAGTCTGATACGCGTTGTCACAGAGAAGAATATTCTCGGGTTTTAAATCGGTATGAATGAGGTTCAGGTCGTGAAGAACTAGTAGGTGTTAGGCAATTAGGCAAAAGAGAGAGTAAAAAGAGTGTGTTAGAAGCTGAAGTCGGCTACTCACAAGCTACACTGGTTAGTAATTGGCGAGCAAAACTTTGGATTTGGCTGTTCGGAAACGGCACGAAGTTGTTGCTCTTCAAGAAATCAAACACGCTCGAACCCAACAGATCCATCACTATACAGATATGCCCTCGGAAGTCGAAGCAATCGCGTAAGTGGATACACCGATTGCGGTTCTCGCTATCGTTAGCTTTCAGCGTTTGAAGGACTCTGAGTTCGATCCTGCTAGCGTCTCGATATTTTTGTACGGCTCGAATGATTTTGATGGCGACCAAGTTGTTTCTCTTGCGATCCAGGGCTTGGACCACTTTGCCGAAAGTTCCCTGGCCGAGCAGTTTTATGATTTGATCTACTCAGTGGTTAGAGACCAGTACGCGTGTTATGAATGGTAGGATGTAGACGCACATTGTGAGGTGAGATCTGCATCAGGTACTACAATATAGTGGCCGTCGTCGTCGTCTACCTTTATACCAGCCTGATGTGAACGCTAAAAAGATACGGTCAGTAATACATTCGCCCGAGTACAAGAGACAAAAGAGTAAAGCGAATGAATACAGAAAGAGAGATACAGTGCTTACATCGGTGACAGGACGGACAGCGACCTCTCCAGATTTCTTGATTGGTTTAGTAGGTGGCTGATATTCTTGAAACCCATCACCAAGAACTTCAACTTCCCTTCGCTTTGCATCCTGTGCAATCTGTTGTCGTGTGCGTTTTCTCTTCTGCCCTGTCTGCGGCGCCTCATAATCATACTGGCCCGTTGATGACAGGGATGTGGGCGCGGTTGTCGTGTAGGTTGTAGTACGGTCAGTCGACGCAGAACCGCTATTCGAGGCTGGATGATATGATCCATTAAGTCTTGCGTCATACAAGGCTTCATTGTGCAGTCCCTCTTCCTTTCTTCGCTTCTTAGCAACGTGGCGGACATTTGGATTACCGGTCGAGGAGTTCACGGTGGGATTTATGTATGTCCTGGACGAGGAAGCGGCGGTCATTTTCGGCTCTGGTTCTGGTGTGTCATCTATCACGATAATTTCCTTGGGCAATCCGTGCTCGTAAAACTTTTCCCAATCCGGCTCCTTGGACCTCCGCCGCTTTCTCGGTTGACTCTCTGCGTAACCCGGGGCCGGGGGAAGATTTGAGAGCGACATATTGGTGTGGTGTGCTTCGGAATGAGGCGTGGAATGCGTTCTCGTGGACAGATGACGAGCAGGCGCTACTGAGGCCACTGCTCCATTTGGAGGTATCTCGTTTACAGGATAAGCTGAATTGGCCGTGTATGAAGACGCAGCTGGGGGATGTAGATAATGTGACTGTCGTGTTTGTACTGTCTGTCGATTGGGGACGGTGGCTGTTGAGGCCGTCGAGGCAGGAGTGGGGAGGGTAGTAGGGTTTCCTCCACCTGGAGCGGCAGAGCGGTAAGAGGCGCCGCCGGTCGTCAGAGCCTGATATGGGGGGTAATGATGATGGTGATGGGACGGGGGATGATGGTGATGGCGATAATGCGGAGGCAATGTGGCCGTTGCTGTCGTCGGTGTTGACATCCTGGAATAGTGTGGAGAGGGAAGAATGCCAACGAACGGCGGCGGGAGTGCGTCGTGGTCCAGACGGGTGCGAGAGGAAGGAGGAGTGCTAGGTGCTAAGGAGACCTAATAAGAAAGAGGGCGAGGATCTCGTGCTGCTGGCCAGTTCTGCCACTGCCAGTGCTGAGATGGTCGCCGTGGTTTGAAACCAATGAGTGGCCCTCGTGCCGTCCGTTCGTTTTATTAGGTACCTAAACCTCAGTGACTCGGAAGCCCTGGAAGTTGGTTGACCCGGTGCTAAAGTCCAAATACTAAAGTGTTTACTGCCACTTGGTGACCTAAATATGTAAGTACGGGACCCACAGTACCTAGGGCAACAGCGAGGAGAGTTTTCATGTTGCGATGACTTCTCTCTATGAATGTAGGTATGATGTACAGCAGGTAGGTAGTTGTAGGGCGTTACTAACCTGCTACGGCCCACGGGGTACTGGGTTTGGTGGGTAGATAGTGCTGAAGCACTTGTCAAACTAGGGCACTTCCTAGGGCATTAATACACTGTAGGTGCTTACGCAGCCGCCAAATTTTGCAAAGTGCTAGGAAATCCAGGTAGTTGAATCAAGGTGCAAAAGGCTGCTGTTCTCGATTTATGTCCCAAGATGTAGGTGTTTAACAACAAATTCTCTATTGTTAAAGACTTGAATTGACCATCCTACCAACAAGATAAGCTTCAATTTGATGTTGCTGGCTGGTTCAAGCCCTTACAATCTGCAATGTGCACTTTTGAACTTGTGTTACTGCGGGTGTGGCAACAGCCAACCGGGGAAGGGTGCGTTGCAGTGCCACCGTGTGTAAATAGGTACCTACATATAGGTCCGCTGTTCGTCGGCGTCAACGTGAGCAAGATAGATAACGGAGAGTTGGTAAAATATGGTGATAATTGTAAGAAGAAGATATCTAGTAGAAATAGTCAAGCCGTAGATTTTTCGGCTTCAACCCATCAAGTTTCAATGGCTGTTTTGTTTCTTCTGCAGTTATGTTTGTGGCGGATTTGTGGACCAAACCTTCCAGTGACTGACTGACAGAGACGGAGTGCCCTTGGCGTCGGATTTGCTGTTGATCAAGTGTTGGACCAAGACGCCCTGAACCAGCCCTGGACCTAGCTAAGGTCAGTGGAGAGAGAATGCCCTGATACCCTATAAGTTACCGAAACGCCCTATGACCCTACCTGTGTCCACTTCATGACGGGCTAGGTGTTGATTAGGATCGCAGTCAACCCTTCCAAGGTAAGGTTGTTCGTCAGAGGATTTGGCCACCCGTCACCTGTTCGTTTGATCCCCAGAATAGAAATATTTTTCATTTGTAAAAGGCACGTTGACTACCGACAACTTATTTGATCTGACATCAGGACCTTTTCACCTCTGATACATACCTACTGAAGGAGGTACACATGTCTGGCACAATCCTGCCATATCTTACTACTACTATTATTACTGCGCATATGGCGTAAGTTGCTTACTTGTGCCTTATTAGACGAGCTACCTCTGGCGTACTCTTCTAGAAAAGTACCTAGGTATGTGTGGGTGTTAACCACAGAATCCTTTTGTATAGCCTACTACTCCAATCTAGGTAAGTAGATGTAAGACATATACCCACATTCTGGGGTGGAAGAGTGAAGACACATCAAAGAACGCAGACCTTTAATTTGGGAAGTACTTTAATCCCGCTTGCCCTGTCGCCCCAGTCTCATGTTTAAGGCTTTCTGCAACAACTGCAAATGGCACATGCTGCCCAGCTTATAAATGTTGGTATAAGAAATACTTAATCCAAGACAAAAGGAAAAGAAATAATGTATACAAGAAATAACCAGGACCGAAAGTGTCAAGGTTGTTGACAACAACAAGGTAATACAACTAAGCCAGCTACCTCTTCTGCTGTACCGTAATGCCCAACCCAACCTGCCGAGTTCCAGTAACGAGAAAGAAGGCCTTGCCGGAGTTTAGAAAAGTACCTGCGTAGCCGGCTTGCTAAGCCCAAGCTAAAAGCCTCCTCCTTTAATATACTATGAGTATCGTCTTGGCTAACATCGTGCCACCCTAGGAGCCAACGCATCTTTGCAGACACTCGGGTCTCTAGGTGCTACAAAAAACGAAGAACGTCGAGCACCAACAGTTTATGATGGCATCACATTGAAGTCGTCCGAAGGGAGCATTGTTCTGTAGCATTTTCGAGCGGATGCCGTTTTGTCCTGCCCTGTCTGTGGAAGGGACTATTCTCCAAGTCCTTCTTCCAGAATTTCTGGAGTTGGACCCTGCTCCCCTCCCATTTCATGCTATGCACGCTGTGCAGCTGCTTGCCAGGTTCAAAGGGGATTGACCCCTCATTTGATTTATGTATAACATATGCCGTCCGAGTAGTATGGTTTTTATATGTTTTCACAAGAAGCTCCAAGTCGGCCAGGAACGCCATCATATATAGAAGAGGGTCTTTGTGCCTTGAAGAAGGGGACCTCGGAGTTCGTTGACATGCATAACAATAGCAATGATGGTAATATAAACAAACGACTGTCCCCCCTCCACTTCCGTCCCATAGGTATCCCATATCGTGTGGCATCTACTTACATCCGACGTATTTGATAATATACCCATCTTACGTGCATCCATGCTGTAGTCTTCGATAGTAATAAATATCAACGTACCGTGTAGGTATAACCTAACAAAATGCAAACCCCCTCTTTGCCCCCTCCGCTCTCCCCCGCCCCTATTTCACTACCAAATGGAGAAAGAATATGCTGTATTGATCAAGTAGCATACGTCCTACATGTATGGAAAGTTTGTTCACCAGATACCGAAGAAGATACTTACACTCCAAGACAGTAATCGGTACATTCGCCGGGTACATATGCATGTTACGGCGTGAATCACTGCCAACAACAGACGGCTCTGGTCCCGCTTGTGCACCTCCACTCAGGGGCCAGTCCGGAAAGCATACCGCTATGTATCTGTTATTGCCTTCGGGCTACCTTGGCTAGGTTAAATAGTAAGTAGCCCTTTACCATTCACCACTGCAATCTGTGAATTAATAGAAATTCATATTTACATCGGTGTTATCTCTATCACAATGTTGTTAAGTTGTACTTCTACCGACATGCAGTGTCAGACGGGTCCCATAATTGTGGCACTACGCAAACCTGACCTGGTCTTGCCTGGCTCTACGACCCTGCATAGGAAAGCCATTTCAAGTGGACGGCTCTGTGGCAACAAAAACCCTCCAAGTTTCTCCATCGAAGGCAACCTTTTCCTTGGGAGGGGTGTGGGTAATTCACTCCCATACCACCCAACGCAGCTGGCGTACAGCAGCACCCTACCTACCACCTAAGGTAGGTACCTACTGTATCTGGTGGTCCCTGGGTCGGCTGGTTAGGGTGGGCTTCTTTCTCCTCTTTGGACTTTGCCCTGCCCAGACCCCAGCAGACCCTTCCTTGGCTACATATTATGAAGTCACTGCTTCGCCATAGCGTGCCCCATTATTGGACAGATGCTCCATGTTTATTGCCGTGGTGCGAAGCATAACATATTGTGTGCACGGAGTACCTCCAAACGAAAGCCCTTCCATTCCCTTTCCCTAATACGATAACAACATGCGATAAAGAGGATTACACTCAGATTACAGCAAAAGTATGTGTACCTACAGCACCTCTCTCTCTCTCAACCTACCTACCTACCGTACCGTCCTTACCCAGTGTGAACGCCTTTTTCCGGATCCGAGGGCCGCAACATTTCGGCTGGATAAATTTGAACTTGCATCTGTCTTACTACCTACTGCTCTTTGTTAATACCAATGAAGTTGCGGTTTATGTAAGTCAACTTAATAGGCCTCACAATACTGCTGTAGAAAGAAACCAAACACCCAGAGCTGGCACAACTGGACTGGATAGATTTCCCAGCAAGTAGGAAAAGATGTAACCACCGAAGCTGGCTCACGGTAAGCTAAGCCACGCTGGCGGGCCGGGAACTAAATAAGCAATGCTGCTGGACCTACCAAAGAGTGAAATAGTAAAGATGTAGAGGCCTCATTGTTCAGACTCCACCATCGTATCCTCACGAAGTTTACGATTATGGAGTTCAAAGCAGGCAACGACTTTTGGGTCGGTCATAAGGACTGTTCTATCTACTTACTAGAGAAGACGTAGTAAATGCCTTACAAAAGAAAACGCATGCTACCTATTGCAAAGTACAGCCCTAAGAGCGAGCGATGGTAACAACTTGAAGAGACAAATAGTACCGATGGGTTTTATTCCTCGTGTCCGACTGGATCATTGCGAGGACATCGAGCCACAATTGCGCGGCCAACACCGATGAGCTCATATGCAGTACGCCATCAAACAGTATGTAGAAAGCCCAGCTGCCTGCCTGTCCAAAACAGGTCGGCTCGCTAGCTGATCTGATGGGAATCAAATCACACGTTGCCCGGTCAGATACCCTACCTAAACCCCCCAACCAGGTCGGGATTCGTTACAGAAATTCCATCACCCTTTCTTGCTTGGTTGATTTTCCGCCGTAGCACTGTCGATCACACTGTCGCATCTTACAACGAACTACCAACTTACCTACTTGCCTACCAATCTCCTTGCATGTGCTTAGGATGCTACGATGCAAACTCGGTACAGACCCAGTGGAGGGTTACATACCAGCCGACTGCAAATACTACCTACCCTGGAGCGTGTCGTGGACTGTGTGGACAAAAGTCATAAGAACTATAAGCCAGTGCTATAAAGGCAGCCATACCTACCTAGAAGCAGGCCTGACGGTGTCACGACGACACATTATTACGTCGGTTTGTCTCGGTGGAAAAGGCGAAACTCTCCGTCTAGAGTTGACTTTTTGATTCACATCGTGACCAGAGTACCCTACTGCGGAGCGCCGACTAGTTAACCATATTCACTTAAAATGCTCATCTGGTTTAAACCTACCGCTTGCCAGCTAGGTACACATGCTCAGCTGCTCTGTTGTCGGTTTCGATGTGGGATGGATGTGACGCCATCAACCCGGTACATTTGCGCAGATCTGAACTCTATAACCTATACAATAATCCGCAATACCTACAGTAAATAGCGTAGGTATTGTCTAGACGGGAAATAGACACAGTCGTTTTGTCTCTGGGGAATACGTAGCGACAAGCGTTTTTGTTTTTCGGACTTAGATATTCTGCTAACTGCTGTTGACTCGTTACGTACTCTGCCATGCCCCACCTCCAAGAAGCCAATAGGTAGTTCGGGCAAAACAGAGCACAAACTTGCAGCGAAAATAATGACGATACTTGGGGAGTAGGTAAAGGGGAACTTAATCCAGATAGTTTGATGGCGTAGAAAGTTTATTTGCTTTGTTTCACGCCCAGTGTCCAACAGGAAATCTCGCGGTTCTGAACAAGGCAAGACCAGAAAAGACAGTAAAAGAATATTTACTGGTTTCCTCCTAGGAACAACTGTAAGAAGTCGATGCCGCAAACGCCAGCCTGACGTGCCGGAAATCAAGTATAGACGTTTTCTTCATCCAAAACTCGCATCGAGCAAAGGAAAACGAAACCAGCCAGCTTCTCTCTCTTATGAAGTATACCTAGGCTGAGTTTCGTTTGTTAGCCAATAAGCAAACGCTGGGGTCTAGCTAGGTATAGGTATCTATCTAAGAGTCTAGCGCTCTCTTTCTTGCTTTTCTTGCTTTCTGCAACGTCTAAAGAGCAGTAAACTCTAAATCTTTATATTCCGCGATTAAAAACCACCATCCCCCCTTCTCCCCCACGACCATGGAACTCCTCCTCCAAACTCTCCGCACTGATCTTCTGACGCTGCGGGAACGCAGCCAAGGCCAACGGCAGCGCAATATAGCTCATACCGAGGATCAAGCCCAGGTTCACGGGGAGAGTCAGGCGCGGATTCTTGCTAAGCCACTGCGTGCGCTGTAGCCGAACAAGAATCAGGGGCGGCACTACCATGATCGGCGTGCTGTTCAGAACACGACTCAAAGCCGTCTCGCCCACCGCCAACGTGGCCGCCTTCTTACTCTTGCCCAGCGAGGCTACGTCGCTTTCTGCGCGGCCCTCGACCTCCAGGCGGGCCTTGTCAGACCCCGATAACACGGGATATACGTCGATGCCGACTCGCATCTCTTCGCCACGCATGAGCAAGACGTTGAGGAAACCGGCCGATGCGACGGCTGCGAAAGGGACAAGACGGCCTAGGATCAGCTTTGTCGAGGGGGACACCCGCCTCAGGCGCGGTACGAGCGAGTTAAGACCCACGGCTACTGAGCACGAGGCGCCTACAGCGAGGAAGTAAGATTGCGCGATCTTGGTGTACGATAGTGGTGTCGACTTGTTCGCATTCGCATTATTGATGGCCACGTTGAGGGACTGGTTGCCTATTTGCCAGAGGACTGTACCAACGTTCTGAGATTTCCAATGGTTAGCCGGCGCGTGGCTTCAGAGTTCCTCCCCGCCATATCTAGACCAGACAATCGGCAGGGGAGAGGCGGAAGGCGCATGCATACCGAGAGACCTGGCGTCAACATTCCTGCAGTAACGACCAAGTTCGAGAGGGCAAAGCACGACATCCGAAAGGGCAGCAAGACGGGTTTACCGGTATCTGTAAGTCACAATCGCGATCGCATCCCGTCAGCCAAATCTCCAAACCTGCCCAGGCCGGGTCGTATGCACATAGAGGGGGATTTCGCAGTTCGTACCAGGATGTAAAGTCGAATCGACAATCTTCTTCGCCTTCCATAACTCCGGTGTCATCTCCTTGATCTCGCCTTGTTTATATGCCGTGATTAACTTCTTCGCATTTTCGAGGCCGCTTGTCCCAGCTAACAGCGTCCTGCGAGGGGTCAAGCAAAGTGAGTTAGTCAACTTTCTATTGCTTTTCGGGAACACCTGTGTATGAGGCCCATTGCTAATCCAATTCACCTCTACGAGACAGAGAACAGCTGGCTCACCTAGGATCCGTGATGCTGGCGGTATGGCGCACGCGACCCCAGTAGGTACTCAGGTCATACTGCGACTCGGGCAGCTCCCGATTGCCAGGGAGAGAGGCCGACATGGTTTGTGCGCAGACGCCGATGGGAAAACTGCCCTCGCCGAGCACCTCCTGCTAGCAGCTCCTGCCTGCCTACTACCGCGCGAACTTTGGCAGAAGAGGGACAGTAATAGTTTATCACCAGGGAGCCGCAATTGACATGACAATCGAGAAGTCTTGCGAAAGAATTGACAATTCCCACTGCTATCATTGGCGGTGAAAGACGACCCCGGCCGACACCGGCGCCAAGCCTTTTTAAGAGTCTCCCTTTCTTACTCACACTGAAGCCGCTAAAAGCAGCCCCGCGCCCAGAGCCAAAGTCATGTATTTATCCGTTTACGAGTCAGCGTCGTAAGACATTTATCACGCTAAATGGTACAACTCTTATGCGATTTATTAATTTCCAGCCCTGTCTCATGTAAGACAAGAAGGAGGGTAAGGGCAAAGGAAAGAATTAAAAGAGAAAATAGAAATTGTTCAATAAAGATAGTAAATTGCCCCAGTCTCTATAAAGGGCTCGTAAATCAGTTTAATAATCAAAGAAACAGAAAAAAGAAGGCCTGTTTGTCCAAGTCTGTCAAAAGAGTAAGTCGATTCCGGCCGGACTCGAACCGACAATCTCTAGAGAATCGTATAGAACCGAAATCTAGCGCCCTAGCCATTAGGCCACGGAACCAATGAAGTAGCTGTGTGACTGAGAATGCAGCTAACGATACATGATCAATGAATAATTATTGTATACCTATGTAGTTCAAATTTTGTAGGTAATCCTAGCTCGGAAACGACCGCGAGGTTATGTCTGTAGTATAACGTGATGATGCGTCTCGGCCTCCAATCGTAGTTCCACCCACCACGTTCAACACGGCCCGACCTATCACACGACATGAATTGTCTCATGGGTCTTTTCGTATCGGACATCATTGAACTCTTGCGAAGCCCTCTTTATGGTCCAAATGAAATATGGTGGATGCTGCATGTGCGGTAAACCTTGGGAAAGAGGACTGAAGCACAGCTAAAACATCCCTTTTAACTCTGCCTACTTAGATAATGAGTACCTAGGGACCTAGGTAAACACCGAAACGGTGTTTCCGTAGGCTAACTTTAATTAATGACGTGGCCTTCATGTCGTGATAAGTGAGAAAAGTTGTTGTTGACAGCATACTGCAGTCTGGTGCGATGAAGGGATGCCTGTCTAACGACAACTCGCACTCATTCACGTGCACATGACCCGACCTGCTTCCCGTTAGCCTAAGGCACGCCAACGTGGTATCCTCGCGCTACAGATTTTCTCCACAAGAATTAAATCACATCACAATGGCTCCTTCCATATCCTCTGACAGCGTCTTAGCCGTAGCTTCAGCACTCAAATACGATGGCCTCCACGTACGTTCTTCTTCGGAATGGACAAGGCTCCCTTAGAAGGTGTATACAAAAGGGTATATGCGGTGAAGTTCTCCGATGAGAGCGAGATCATCTGGGCCGTCCGCATCCCCAGTTACAGATCCGCGAATGTCCGCCGCGCGTCGTAGTCGGCGATGCCACCTTTGATAGCTCTCTCGGGATTTTCTATTCCGTCTTGACCTGGATACCCTAAATGCCGCTATCTATCAGTAGCTAGGCTGAAACAGAGGAGCCGAGAGGGGAAATTATTCACCAGCTTGTTGATATTTAGATGGAGCTTGTTGAGTATACGTAGAGATTAGGTAGGTGCCTGCCTACCTACATACATCCGTCTTACGTAAGTGCATGGATTTTCTAAAGTAGTAATGACGAAGGACTGATCTAACAACTGTGTAGACCCGAATGCCCTGCTCTGAAGTTCTTGATGGCTAGGGGCCTGACGCTGATGTCAAGGACGGCCTTATTCAGCGGTACCTAGCGCACCTTGTTGTCCACGATAACCTTGAAAGACCCGCCGTCGCAGTTGTTTACACCCATGTGCGCTGGAAAAATTTCATTGTTGATGATGAGCTTAAAGTTGTTGGGAGAGGGACCCTTTATTTATTATGTACATAAACTACTTAATGACGAGAACAAATCGGATATTGACAGCTTCTAGCATTATCGACTAGAAACATGCAGGCATCTACCCCTTGCAGTTACCAATCCATCCCCCTTTATATCTCGCGTCCCTGTCTAGAAAGGATCTCGCTGAAGTGTTCCGGCTCTTCGCAAGTCGCCGAATCGTCACTTCCTACCGGCCTATCGGTCGCCACAGTTCGAGCGAATTCTCATCCATCATGACCAAGATCACCTGGGAAAAAGACGTGGGCTAGGGCGAGGGACATGACTGCGCCATGCTTCAATATAGGAATGCATAACCAAATGGCTAGGCTAGATTAGCTTAATATCATAAAGAGGGCGTTTGAAGAAATTGAATGCAATGGCTGGCTAGATGAAGGGGACTATGCAGAAGCTGCGCAATTAGAATTGCTGTCAAATAGGACCCCTATCCTGTAGCTTGTACCAGATTCGTAGTCCAGCTACGACTGTGTGGGTTACTATCAATTTCCAACACATCGCGTATCTCTCGAAAAGAGATCGATGAAACTATGGATCGGAGCGTCATCATCTTCCATCATTCGCTTGATGGTCTCTATCGTGGCCGTATCGAATCCACCCTTCCCCATATTACCCTCGAATTTCTTCATGACAAGTTCCAACGTGTCGGAATGGTTCGGATGGCCGATGGGGAACTTAACAAGGACCTCAGGAATTTCTTTGCCAGTTTTCATTTCCACCTTGATGGCATTCGCGCCGCCTCGGACGTTTTGATCGTGGTAGTCCTTAGTGAACTGATTTTCTTCCAACACTACCATTTTATCTCGCAGCTCGTCTACTCTCACATCTGAAGCCCACGGACTGTCGTCTTCGTAGTCTGTGGCCTCGATAAAGGCCCCCTTCAACAAACACACTGCAACGATATATTGGATGCAATGATCCCTATCGGCAGGATTTCTCAGCGGCCCCGTCTTGTCAATGATGAGTTTTGCCGGTTGCTGAGTCCGGATCACGATCGACTCGATGTCACTGACCGCTTGCCCAGAGATTTTGAGAATCTCAGCTAGCTCAACTGCGGCTTCGGCGGCAGATATGCCGTGGGCCTCGGCTGCCACTAGTTTGAAGAAATGATACTCCATCACAAACGACCCATACGGCCTCGGAACTTTCAGTTCCTCCCCACCAAACAAAGCGTCCTGGAACCCCCATCTAGGTTCTGAGAGAACCGAACACACGCCAGGCTGTCCGGCTTTGGCAAGAAAGCAGAGGTGCACAGCCCGACTGCATGCATCGCCGGCCGCCCAACCTTTCCTAGGTCCTGCATTAGGTGCCTGGCGAAATATGCGTAGAGGCTGGCCGTCTAGCCATGCATGGCTCAACGCACACAGTGCCTGCTCTTCATCTAGTCCCAGGAGATGTGCAACCACAGCAGTCGATGCTATCTTGACGAGAATGGTATGGTCAATGCCACGCTTATTGAAAGCGTTCTTCATCTGGAGGATTCCTTGGATCTCGTACGCTTTGATCTGTAAGGTTAGGGCTTCTTTCAACGTGACCTGTCTACCTATAGCATTTCCATTGGCAAAGCTACGGGAGAGCCAATCCGCGACGGCGATAATTGCGCCCAGATTGTCGCTAGGATGGCCCCATTCGGCCCCGGGATATGCATCGTTGTGGTCAAGGTAGCGAATCAAGGCCCCGAGGTCGAACGCCCCTTTCACAGGGTCAAGTGAAAATGGCGTTCCGGGGAGTCTGAAGCCGTTTGGTACCACCAATCCAGGAACCACAGGGCCTATGAAAGCTCGCGCTTCCACCGATTGTGAGAGTGTCTCAATGGCACAGCCAAGCGAGTCAAGCAAGGCTATTCGAGCACGTTTGTAGGCAAGCGGAGATTGAATATCGCTATGATAAACGTAGGTTATGATGTCTTGGAGAGGTTGGTCGTACTTTGGTGCGAGCATGTTGGACCCAATGCGATGATACTCTATATATACAGACGTATTCTGTTTAGGACTTGTCTCTCTTAGTCTTAAAGAACATACTAAGTAATACCTATGTAGGTAGGTAGGTAGGTAGGTAGGTAGATACGGGAAGGACGTGGTTATATATATACAGAGGAACAAAAGTGGCTGCTACCTAGCCATCTTCGTTTCTTTCCCATACAGCTGAGATCTACTCCTGCTGCAGCTTGTTGAAAGTTTGCCCGTGCCATCCAGGAACTCAACCCATCTGGGAGTGGTCATAGCTCGTGCAGCAGTTTGGGGGCAAAATCACACGCATTCTGTCAGGGCTTATTCAAGGACTAAGGTTACGGGGTACGTGGTTGAATTCCTACTATTTTGTACGACCATCCATGGCTGTACTTGGTCATCATACGTTGGCAACTCAGGTCAGTCCTTTCAAAAGCCACTTGGCTTCTTGATATGCATTTCTAACAGTTCTACCAGCTCCTTCAAGTCTACGCCCTTGCCCATGGACAACACAATGTGCTCAATTCTTCGCCGTCTCTCTTCGTCGATAATATCCTGGGTAAGGAGATCCCATTTCTCTCTTATCTCCTCGTTTGTTAATGCTGGTCTTATACCTTTAGGCGCCTCCAGGAAAACTTCCATGGTTTCTGCGGCCTTTTCTCTAAGGACGACTCTCATTCGTTGGAACCACGCCGTCCTGTTGTTCACGTCAAAGTCCGGATTATGTACGCATCGAATCTTGCGTACCCATGCCCATATCTCATCACGATCAAGGGCTGAGGGCGTAAATTGCCCTACGAGGACAGCTTTGTCGACGATTTGACACGCCGCAGCATAGGGCGCACTCATCTGCGCGCTTGTAAACTCAACTGGTTGCCTAGGTGTCCAACCTCCTTTCTTGAAAGCGGGTTCCGACATCTCCACGACAATCTCCTCTACCTGTTCTGGGTCTTCCAACAGTTCAGGATGCTGGTCCTGAATTTGTCTTACACATTGAATCGTCCCATGCGTTGCAGCCATGCTTGCATATGGCTTAGTGATGATGTTCTGAACTTCCCAAGTCGTTCCCAGCCCCTCAGTTATCCGGTGGGGTGTCGTAGGGGGGTTGCGTGTGGCACCATTCCCAAATGTAGACACAAAACCGCCGTATGGCGTCTCCAAGACACCCTTGATGCCTGTATAGCCCTTGGAAGCCATGAGTGCTGAGAACAAGCCGTTGCGCGAAGCGAAGCCATGTTGCATGCGCTTCACCATAGAACCGTGCTGTGCGCTCATAAGTCCGCAAGCTTGGGTGCATGCAATCCCGATCGCATCTTCAATCTCGGTGGCACTAAGACCTAAGAGTTTCGAAGAGGCCGCAGCCGCAGCAGCAGGTCCAAATACAGAACCCGAATGCCATCCCCTAGACAGGATATCGCCACCCCATAGAGCGAACCCTACCCGCGGGCCCAGTTCATAGCCAACGAGGGCTGCCAGGATGAATTGTGAGTCAGTTGGTGGAGATTGGGCGTGTTGTGAGAGGGCTAGAAGAGCGGGTAGCACTACCGACGATGAGTGAATAGGAGATTCAGCATGGTAGTCGTCAAGTTCCAGAGCTTGGATGAAGGAGGAGTTCAGCAGCGCCGCAGCAAGCGGGCCAACTTTCTGGATACCATCAGCATGAGGACTTATTCGTACTTTGGGCAACCTATGCAATACCTTGTGATATCCCCAAATCGAGCATGGCCCCTCCGGTTCCATGGACAGAACAGCGTGTGTGCCAACTTCGGACCAGGGCAAATGTGAGCCAACTATAGCACACCCCAGCCCGTCGAGAATGAGGTACCTCAACCTTTCAACCACCTCTTCTGGAATGTCACTTAGCTGCAGCAAGTAAACCCATTGAGATAACTCAGCGGTTAGGGCAGGCCGATCTTGTCTAACGGTCATTGTCACGGTAGATGCACCTCTAAAACCGTAAAAATAGACTAGCTAACAGGGTGCTTCCTACACACTGGCCGAGATAGATCGAGATGGAAACGGTCCCTCCAGGGATATATACGAGGTCAGATAAAATGCGACACGCCGAAGTGAGGTAGTCAGGTTACGAGATGATTTCAGCCAGCAGCAAAGTAATTTTCAGCTATACACACCCGGCTACGTAGTGCTTATTTAAGTCCTTGTTTAGGACCATGCAGTAGTAAGTATCGTAATCTACCAGGGCCCAAAAGGCTGCATGTAACCTCTTGCTACGGTTTCCTGACCGCGCCACTTGGCACTGCACAATCCTTTAGTTCTCATTAAGCGCATAACGTTTCAACGTAGGATCAACAGATTACGTCCTTTACGGTCACATAACACAGCCCTAAATGAGGACTATCTAACCGATAACATAGTCGCAGAAGTTGACAACCCTAGCAGAATGTGACACTATGCTGATAAGAGTGGAATATCTATACACCATTCATATCTCAATAATGCAACGTCCGCTAATCACATGACAAGATTGGCGGAAAACGATCCCAAAGTAACCGCTCTAACATGAATTCTCGCTTCCCGGTCTATCTGACGCTTCCCGCAAGGCACTTAGCTTCAGGCTGGAGGAATGGAGGATCACGGTCAAGGTAGGCGTAATGACCTACAAATATCCGGCTCCGATGCTCTGAGATGCGGTTACATGAACAGTGGTGTGACGAGACGGCTGGATATGTGGCCCATGAAGTATTGGCTTCTAAGCGGCGAAGAAGGGGATTGTAAGCTGGACGTTACAATGGCAGAGCCATCCCTGGATATTGTTGAATATCTTACTCGCAGTGATAATGGGAGGTATGTAAGGCTGAATAGCATAATGGGGTTCTTGAACGCAGCTGGAACGTGATTTGGCTGGCCCTTAGTCGGGCTCCTGCAGCAAGTCAGTACGCTGGCAAGGTCAGGGACGTTGAACGGTTTCTTCTTTCAGTCTTCTTTTCTTACGGGCCAAGTACTGCGAGCGATAGAAGAACTATTTAAATGAGTATTCAGTAAATAATTCCACCTAATCTCTTGGATAGCAATTGCTATCTTGGACATGTCCTCGTCTCCGTAAATCTGCACACACCAACGTCATGCTCTTCGTCAGACACTCTCCCATTAAGTCCCTTATCCGCCGGATAAGGAGTTCTTTCTACTACCTAATTAAGTTGACAACTGGATGGGTGTTCGTTGAGAAACTATTGGTCATTGACTTGCGAACGTGCTTGCCCTACACCATCCCCATTAGACACAACGCCATCCCAGCTACAGAATTCCGCAAGATATCACCGCTTAGTATTGCAGCTAGCTTTCACGACCGTCTTGCCACAGGCTTGACAATTCTCGATGCAGGCTTCAGGAACACGGCTGTTGGGGAAAGTCGTATCACGTACATGTACAAACCCGAGGCATTATCCAAACCAATAGTCGTACATCTGGTCTAACTACGTGCGTAGTGATGGCAACCGAGGTGTCCTGCAATATCGCCAGTACCCTATTGAGTATCTCTTTGCCAACTACGATTACGAAGAAGTAGCGTACCTCCTGATCTGGGATCACCTGCCAACACCCGATGAGAAATTGACGTTCCGTCGTGAAATTGCCCAACGAATGGTTCCCGACGTGTCGGTACTAAGAGTCATTAAGACTTTCAGGTATGGACTCTAAAAGCCGAGAACTTTCTACCAGTCGCAACGCTTATTAACCGATTCCCGGCAGTCCGGATGCGCCAGCATATCTTATTGTGGCTGCAGGGCTCTCTGCCTGGGCTGCATCAAGTAAGGCTATGGTGCCAATTGCATCAGCTGCATGCGAGGGACATTCTGCACATAGGCTAATGGATGACCTTGGCACCGTTGATGAAGGGGTTTATACGACTCTCGCTGCTTTCGCAACAGTCGTGGCAGCGACATACTGCCATCAACAAGGTAGGCAGTTATTACTAAAAGCAGACCCTATGCTCTCGAGCATCGAGAATATGCTCGTGATGATGGGGCGGGCAGATCGCTCTGGGAAGCACGATAAGCACGAAGCCGCTACTCTCAACAAACTGTGGGTTCTCTTTGCCGATCACGAAATAACAAACTCGACAGCAGCCTTCTTGAACGCTACTTCGTGCCTTAGCGACCCCATCTCAGCATGCATCGCGTCCGTCGCTTCCGGAAACGGCCCTTTGCATGGTGGCGCAATCGATCTTGCTTACAAGGCTTTCAGGCAGATGCGCAACAAGGACGGTGTAAGGAAGCATATAGATGACGTCCGGGCCAAAAAGTGCAGGCTCATGGGCGTCGGCCACCGCATCTACCGGACTGTTGATCCGAGGATCCGCCATCTGCGCTCGATGATGGCGGAGCTCGAGGTCGGAGTGTCAGAGAATCCGCTGCTTGAGGTGGCTATGGAAATCGATCGCACAGTTGCGACGGATCCCTACTTCACCACAAGAAACCTCAGCATCAATGCCGATTTGTATTCCTCTTTCGTGTACGCTGCCCTGTAAGTATACCACAGCGTGGCACAGCCTGAACCCCCTCTCTCAGACGAAGCTGACATGCATGGCCATAGTGGGTTTGACACAAGAATCTTCACACCATTGGCGATGACTGCACGGTGCGCCGGTGCTCTGGCGCATTGGCGAGAAACCATGGGTAAGTTCCAGGTTTCTAGTACGGCGGGACTATTGGCGACTCTTGGGCTGACTAAGAAAGTAGACAAGCCGCCTTCGATATGGCGGCCCCGCCAAATTTTCACCGGCTCGGTGAGTACATGAGGTTGCAATGAGGGGTTACATACCTGCGTAGGACTCTGTCATAATCTCAAGACTGGAAAAGGACTTTTGCAAGAGATTTGTGAAGTAAGCCTGTAGAAACGGACCGTGATGATGTTGCATTGCTATGGGATAATGCTACGATGGATACGCCGTAGTTATATGTGGTTACCTAGGGTAACCTAGTATGCTCCCAAGGCAATCAACTGACCTGACTGCCCGCATATATATGTATTCTATACCTACATAGGTCCCTATTATTAGAAAGGGAGCATCCCGGCGTCATACTCCTCGGGGACACCCTCTGTACCTTGGGGCAATAAGATCGGTTAGTTCTACAGCTCACAGGATGTAGGCAAGGCTCCTAGGCTAACAGTTCTATGTTGATCTTAAGTCGCGATGTGACCACCCCCCAGTTATGAAACCTCTTGTGTGCGTTCCTTATTCCTTCATAGGAAACGGTGCCCCTCACGCCCTGACCCTCTGTTTGTTGCTGTTCATATCACTCTTACTCACACTGGCCGAATACTTAGGTGAAGGTTGCATTTCTGCTATGTCTGGCGAGGCAGAAATATGGAAGCGTCTTCCCCAAGACCACTTGGCGCGCTCAACGAGATTGCCATGGTATCATCAAGATTTTGAATACAAGCTTAGACCAGCATTCCGTAGACTTCTAGAAGAGTGGAGCAAGATTGCTTCTAGCGATGTTGTTCTGCACATTGATCGAGTCGTAAGTCATACCGCAATTCAAACCATCCAGCGTATATTGATTAGTGTGCAGCGGACGCAAGCTTGGGAAGTCTTCCCCTGGCCATGCATTGGTGAATTTTGGTTCATTGAGCAAGGCCTTCTCCGCCACCCCGACTACCCTAGTATCCTCAACCGTATCAAATCCGCAAGCCCTGCCTCTACTTTCCTCGATCTAGGAACATGCCTCGGTCAAGACATCCGCACGCTCCTCCATGATGGTGCGCCACCATCCGGTATCTACGGTGCAGATGTTCTTCCGGGGTTCAGGGAGGCGGGCTACGCCCTGTTTCAGGACCGTGACCGCTTTGATGAGTCTCACTTCATCGTCGGGGACATATTTTCTGGCACCGATGGACTTGCAAGAACGAGAAAGACTTGGGACATCATTCACATTGCCATGTTCCTACATGTGTTCTCCTTGGCTGACCAGGAAACTGCAAGCCGAAAGATCTTGGAGCTGCTTAAGCCCGTTCCGGGGTCTACCATCATAGGCACGCAGACTGGTTCACTAGATGCGGGGGAACTCAAGCTGCAGCCACCGCTTTGCCAGCCAGGGGAAGACAAAACAATATATCGGCAAAGCAGAGAGACCTTAAAGGCGTTGTTTGAAAAGGCCGCGAAAGCGGCAGGCATCGATGTCCTGGTCTGGGCAGAGTATGACGATGATGAAGCGCGAGAGAGAGCTGCGGGACGGAAGGAAAAGGGTGAAGATTGGGAGAAGCGGGAAAGGTTCTTCGCTGGCGACAAGGAGAGAAGGATATTTTTCAGGGTCGATGTTATCTAAGTCTACTCGAGAGCTGTGGCTCTAACATAACAGGATCATATGGTAGCACATATTATAGTCAGCTATTCTGTTACTATGGTTCTGCCGTTATGAGGCCGTCTTTCGACGAGAACATAACAGCATCGCATGCGATGATTGCGCGAACAACACCTTACTAGCCTCTATTCTGTGGAAAATGTGCATGGCACACTAATGGGTGGGCCCCCATAACGTACCTACGATACTGCCAACACACCCACACTGGTACTGTCTCGCAACATGAAGCCTACAAAGCGCCGCAAGGCGCCAACACAGTCTGCAAGAGTTGCTAAATGTACCTTGCTCACAGGCCAGAGACTTATACTGTATTTAGTATAGCGCGGGTTCATAGGTGGGGCTGCAATACCTGACATGATACGTTTAATACGCCTGATGCCGTAGCACAATCCATAATCCACCACTACATCATAACAGAGGGACTCTCCATCTCCAACCCAGTCACAGAATGCCAACCCGCGGGTGCTGGCTAGGCCCCTGATTTCTATACTTAGGCCACTTTCCCAGTCCCACAATATTTATATCCTTAGCGTACCAGGCTGCTGGAATGAATAAGTCTACCTAGGTAGGTAGCCCAGGACCAAGTAGGTCTTTAAGTAGTGTATGTATCAAGACTTCTCCAAAGCCAAACACAAGGCGATCGCGCCCAACATGGTCCATTGCGGTCTCATCGGTCTCCCGTCGCGGTAGGCCACCACGGTGCCGCGAGTCACAACTGCGCCATTCACCAGAAGGGCCGCAACTCGAGTGCGCTGGTACATGCACCCAAGCCCAACAGCAACTCTTAGAAGGGCGGCAGCACACCCAGCCTGCTTTGGCGTCAGATGGCCATTGGACAGCTTCGACATCCATATATTTTTGTCGGCGTAATAGGACACCCAGGCTCGGGAAGGGAAGGGTATCCCGATCAACGGTAGTGCCGAGAGGATACAGAGAGATCCAAAAGCTACCGAGACTTTATCGGACCAGGTAGACATAGTGGTAGATGAGAGAAGAGTTTGCTGCGTAGGGGTAGGGGCGCCGACGGACATGGGGGGAAAGGGTGCGACGAAGATATGTGGAAGAAGAAGGACGGCAAGAGCAAAAGAATTAGGAGTCCATGAATGACAGCACACTTCCCAGAAGGACCCTGTGCATACCTACCTGAGGTAGCTGACCTACATACCTAATAGTGATGTGGTAATGTGACCAACCACTTATCTTACAGTTCAGCTAGCTACCCTAACCTTTCATATGCGTGTGGGATGTAACTATACGGCAGTACGTACCAACAGTGCATGCCACCCACCGGCAGAAACGCAGCGAGCCCCCGTTCAGAGGGTGTAGAGCATTTTCTCTCGACACAGACGGTTTTGCGAGCCTTGATTCTGATTCCGGTCGCCGCATTTTTCTACGTAGTGGATTGGACCGGGACCGCGGACGTGCTTGTTGACTTCTTCCAGTGGATATTACAGAACCAATATACCCATCATTATCTCAATTAGTACCTGGGCACTTAAGATGACCAAACTCCGTTCTATGACACGTGGACACCGCTTATGAATAATATCCCACAGAAGTATACTGGCGTTTGTCGTACCAATGTTTAATTATGGCTCAAGCGCGCTTTTCTCCTATCGTGAGTGCTACATTGTTCATCTAGGAATACGTTATTAGGTCGATATGTATATATTGAGGCATTTTCTGTCAGCGCAATCCCTTTCGTTACATGCTGCCATGCAGCCTTGTCCAGGACCCGACACCCAACCCAAGGTAGAAACAACGAAAAGAGAGAGTGGCTGGTGGCTAGTCCGTGATTTGTTTCTCTCGCAGGCGAGGACCGTAGCGCTCTAGAACAGACGGTATAGGCACCATAGCGATGCAGAAAAATGCTAGCAACATCGATCCCCTGTCCACAGTTAGGTACTTGATTTAAGAGAGCAGAAAGTGAGGGTACAGCAAACCAGTCGTAGCCCAGTTTCCTATATAGTTCAAATCCCACGATCGTAAACGCGGCGGTGATAGTGCATCGCGTGACAACCGCCGCAGCGAGCGCGCTGGCTGCCCATTTCCCGAAGCAATCCACAAGATACGAATGTATACAGACGTAGCCCATAAGGAGGCCCATACCAAATATGAATGCCCCTAGCAGAGGTACGATCCAGTGTGTCCGTCCAGCAGACCAAGCAAATAATACTAGCCCGACAGGGACAATGACCATGCCTGCCTGCAGAAACGGAAGCCGAAGCTCAGGCGTTGGGGCTGATGACCCTGTCCGCTTCTCCTGCCGTGCGGCGGCCCATGCGAATGAAGCATTCATGAACTTCGCTGTAATAGCCATACCAACGAGGCTACCGGTTCCAGCACCAAGATAGGCGAGGCCCGTCGTACCACTCGTCCAGCGATATGAGAACAGCCCGAACAGCTGGACAGGGCCAAATAGCAGTGAGATGCTTGTTAGGTGGAGATACAAAATACCGTAGATGCTATGAAGAACGTTTAGCCATGAGCTGACTTTAGAGCGCTAAAGTCTCGACTGACAGAGAGAGATAGATACTCATGAAGGCACATATAGGTGAAGTAAAGAGGAGGCGAAGTGGCCTAGTGATTGCTCGGCCGTATACGTCCCTCGGGCGCATCGTACTCTCGGTGCGAAACGTCTTCTCCGGATTGTCTTTGGACAGACGCGCGGCCTTCCGCCGCAAAATATAGGGCGCATATGTCTCCTGTAGGAATAGTACCGAGAGCACGTTTGATACGCCTGAGGCAATGGCAACAATCCATATTAACCAAGACCAGCCATGAGTGTGATATACAATGAAGCCGCCGATGACACCACCGATCACGGGCCCCACGACGGGCCCAAAGGAATATAAAGCTTGAGCCCGGCCTCTCTCCTCGACACGGAACATGTCGCCAACACTGCTTGCTCCCAGACTAGGTCCAGCAGATCCGGCACACCCGCTCAGCAGTCGAAGGACAGAAAGTGTAGTGATGTTAGGCGAAAGCGCGCACCCCACGTTAAGAACGGTGAAAATTACGAAGCTGCAAAGATATACGACCCGTCTGCCATGAATTTCTGAGCACGGTGCTAAGAGAAGAGGCCCAACACCGAGCCCAAGGACGTAGAGACCAGTAGGGAGGGTCGGCGTATAAGGGTCGGTGAGATGGAAATCAAGTGCAATCTCCGCCGCGCCTATGGCCAGAATAGTTGAGGCAAGCGGTGATAGTGTGGCTTGCAATGAGATGATGGCCACATTGGACCATTTCTGCCGGTTTGGCCAGTTGAGCGGGTTCTCCTCATCATGGTCCCCGGTCCAGGTATATAAGAAGATAAGCTGGAGATACAGATATCGGGATGTAAAAGTGGTAAGGTAGACTTACTACGGTTTCTTCAGCTATTGCATCATCTAGTGTCCCCTCCACAGCGCACGACGCGATCTCTTCGTTGCTTAGGTGGCGCGTCTCCAGTTGAGTCGTGGTAAAGATGAAGTTAGCCATATTTACACAGGAATGTTCCGAATGGAAGACAGTGTCAGCTAACAACAGGCCTCAACATCATTCAGGTAATGTGCAAGTTAAGATTTCGAATGAAGTCTTGGCGTCCACATTGGTAGGAACGCCGAATTCACCCACAGGTGTATTACACGTAACCGTCCGGAGCAGAACCAGAGGGTGGCTCGTGGACGCTATAGGATCGAGAGATGCCTTCGCTCAGGAGTCCTAAGGGAGGGGACGTAGATCATCTCAGGCATCGGCTCAGTGACCAAGGTTTTGTCTTTAATGGTAGGGTAACATCTTACTTACTATTGGTTTTGGGGTCTAGGACTACAGACGGCTCCTCATCTATTTTCTGGCTCAATCGCGGTCTGGTAAGCACAGCGAGTCTGTAGCTGACGCAGTCGGTAACGAATAAGACGCCTCCTACAGCCTCCACTACATACGTAGATACGAGGTACTTAATCTGCAACGCTACCTCGTCCTGAATGGTCGCCGTTTGGGTGAGCGTCTATTGCCACAAGCCTTTGACAACGGCATTCCAGGTTGCTTTCTTCCTTCCAAGGGCTACACCAGTAATAGACCAACACTCTCTGACATGTTATGGTCTTGCCCTCTGGGATGACAATTCCCAACTGGCTTAGTCGGTCTTCCATAAACCTCCCACAAAGGTCTTCTTCCATGGTGATCCGTGCAGCTTAGATTTGACTCTTTGTTTTTAGGCGACTAAATAGTATCTAGGCGGGCATATCTACGCTACCATGTCATACCCGTCGGCGCTTCTCGGCCAGCCCCCTATAAGCGAGACAGACAGTTTGATCAGGCGAGGGTTGTTAATCATCGCCGGGTCACAGATCAACCCGAATAAATCTCAACCCTTTGGACCGCCTCGGCCTGCCAATTATCACTTCGAAACAAATGCGCCATCATTGGTGGCAGGAGAAGGAGTGGCCATCTTCTTCATTGTCCTGTTTACCTGCGCAAGGGTTTTCATGAGGGTTAAGAAGAAAATCTTCGGTCTCGACGACTGGCTCATATTGCCCGGAGCGGTAAACCCATCACTACTCCCCTTTGCCCGTATAGCTCACGTACGCTGATACACATGTCCAGATTGGTGCGGCCGTGTACTTATCGCTCGATATTGTTTCCCACATAAAGGGCTGCTTGGGGAAACACATTTACGACTGCACCTACACAGAGGTCTATTGGTTCCAGCGTATAGCCGATGTAGAACAGCCTCTTTTCTACTTCAATGTGTTTTGTATCAAGCTGAGCGTTGCCTTTGCTAACCGACGCATCACTGGCCTGGCTTCTCGGAACTGGACGATAACTCATTGGGTCTTCATCACGCTGTTCCTCGTCCTCCTGCCCCTAACTGTTTCCCTGCAGGCGTTCCAATGTTTGCCAGTGGACGTGCGTTACTCTTTGATCGCCATCGGAAAATTGACCGATCCAAAACAGATCAAATGCCTTGACGCCTCGGCTGTTAGTCTGTCAACGCGAGTCCTCCACATCGTGACAGATCTCGCACTCCTCTGCGTCCCCATCGTTATACTGGCACGTCTACGCATGCCGTTTTGGAATAAAATGCGAATCATCTCACTCTTCGCGCTGGGGGCAATCTCCACTTTAGCCTCCATCCTTCGGAACATAGCCATTTTCCGGTACAACGACGACGTCCCATGGCAGTACTACGAAGTGTATGTTTGGAATACTGTTGACATCACTTTCGCGGTCATCGTGGCTTCATTACCTGCACTCAATAGCCTGATCGATGTCGGCTACTACAAACTACATTCATTAGTCAGCCGGTATAACTCGAGGACTTCGGCCGAAAGATCCAAGACTTCGATGGACGGACAGCCACCTGCTGCCCGAGGCGCCGGCATGAGCTCTGACGTGGCACTTCACTCGATTCCGTCCCACGGCATACTTGTTTCGAGCGTATTCACGGCAAGGAGTGAAAGCATACACAGCCAAAAGTCAAAAGATGACCAGACTCCTGAGAATTATCTAGTTCATTATCCCAGCTTCGGAGACATACGCCCGGACACTGCGAGGTAGATTGGGATGAGTCGTCAGGGAAGGCGGGTACCGTATTACACTGATGTTATGTACTTATAAGCTTGATATTGACGATCGCAGTTGTAGTTGGGTGATGGAGCCTTCTTCATTCAAGTTACGTGAGGCAGTATGGGAAATTTAACGCTCGCGGAAAAATCTGGATTATGTCTAAGTCGTGGAAACTGAACCAGTGCTCTCTGTAGATGCGATTATTAAGCATCCTAAAATCCCTACCCACGAAGGTACCTTTTTTAAGTGAGTGGATAGTGGGATCTACTAGGCTATACCTCCCCACCTGTAATCTGCCCTTCCGTTACTGTGACAATTGCCATTATCAAACAGAACAGAGTTTACGCAAAATAGTTTGGGTTGTATGTCCACCAACTGGCATTCAACAATTAAACATTTCCGAAGAAAATCTTACTTAAGCGCCTGACTAGGTATATTATAGAATACGTTCTTACGCTGAAAGCACTTATCTGGGCTGAAAACCCTCGGCAACCTCAGGACAGTTACATAATGAAATCTGCCTGTCTCATCAACGGCGCAGGCCGATCTTGCGATCTAAAACTAACCTAGGTTAGAATCTTGGCGCTTATCTCGTAGCGACAAGACGTGCGTCTCCTCGACACCACCAACGTTGAGAGATTTGCGCCTTTCTGACTATCAGAAAGCTATAGCAGAGCGAGGCAGGGATCTCGAGCGCAGAAACCGCTATGCATACAGACTATCCATCCAGTACGGCAAACTGGTATGTCGGCATGCAGGAATGTAAACGTTGCTACAATTCCGCCGATGTTGCCGAAGTTCATCACCCACTGAGGTGTAGAGGGTCAGTGAACGACATTAGTAGTAAAGAGGCAGTAGATATAGACAAGAGGTTAAGTAGGAATTCCTTGGAGCGAGACATGCTTTCCCCACGTCATAGAGGATTGAGATACGATGAACGAGGAGGACTATAAATATCACTTGCGGTTGTTCCGATTCCCCGTCTCTTATTTCTATTAAGGTTTAGCGTATACCAACAATTGATAACAGGGGCCGCCGCGTTAGAACCCATGCAGACGAGGAAGAGTCTAGCATACTGGGCTGTGAAGCTGTCGTGGATCGTGGTCAGGATCGCCAATCCAACGATGACGAGTGAGCCCCTGAATAGTACGTACGGTAGTCGCAGGTCGCCACGGCCTGATATGTAGGCTATTAAAAGACATAGCGCAAATGGCGCTGCGAATGTCGGTACTGAGTTACTGAGTGAAGTTGCGTTTGTACTACGCTAAACCCCAGCGTCTTTACGATGGTTGGGGTGAAGTATGCGAGAGAATAGACGGGGATGACGACCGCTTCTCTCATGTAGTCAATTCTCATAGTAAGCGGGAAGGGAGAAAGGATAATGCTCATTAAGCGGTTGCATATAGAAATACATCACCGCACCGGGGATATTCTTCGGATCCCTAAATAATGCTACAAGATCACGTTTCATGACCTCATTCTCCGTCCTCCTCACCCTTACCCAGCTCATGTGTCTAATGTATCTTCGTTCTTTATCGAACTGGGGCTGGGACACATCAGTTGCAGGTAAACCAAGGGGAATGAAATCCCTAACCGTGCATCAATCGCATCAAAAGTGGTGTCAGGAGAGCCTTAAATATTCGTCTCATCGATCGATCGAGATGATCAGCCTATGACGACTAGTTTTCTCCATCGAGAGCCCTCCTGTTCTTATTTGCGTAATCTGGACTCCTCCGGTCTAGCGCCACGCAGCAAGCCAGCAAAGCCTGCGAGGCTTCCTCTACCAAATCATGACCGCAATCACGATAGACGGGCCTAGTACAATATGAATCCATAGTGTACGGTAGGCTGAACGAAAATAAAGCATCATGCCAGCACTGCTGCGCAGCCATTGGCTACAACAAGACGAAACTCAGCAATAAGAGTAAGACATGAGTAGGTAGCTGGCGTAATGAATTGGATCGTTTAGGACATATCAGTTATCCCTTGAGTCTGTGTGATCGATCATCCTCTTCAGCTGGCTTTCGCACGTACTGCTGTCTTGTTTGTAGTTACACTGTCACTGTCAGGCTGGCTGTGACGTATTGCGCAGTCCTCTCATGTGGGCGTCGGTCAGGTCATGAGTCGAACTTACCCTATACGTCGACTATGTTCAGCTGCTTTCGATTACGAGAATGGGTTGGTAGGTACTAGGTAGTCGAAGTTGATATTCGGTACAACTTTCGCTTGCGATGAACGCTTATCACGAAAACGAACAATGGGAAAGAAGGTGAAGGTGGCTGAGGGCTGTAAATCATGTGATGCTTCCTTGTCGTGGTGTTCATAGGTCATAGGTGTTCTTCGGTGAGTATAGTAGACTTGAAAATATATGGGTCGAGGCATCTGTTGTTCCATCGTTGAACTGCGGTAAGTACACACGTACGCCTTGATGATTGATCTCTAAGCACGAAATATGAAAACGGATCGAGTGCAATAGGCGTTTAATTCTGTAGATATTGCACGCGGCTACTAACTCGGTAGCTACTTGTCGATAGCTATCAGGAGATCTTAAGCTTCCCGTCTACATAGACAGCTCAGCGGGTCGACGTGGCCGGACGAGAGGATGCCTCAACCCCCCCCCCCTCTCTTAGGGCTTTCCTTGGCGACTTCCACAAGTCGAACTCCTGCAACCACTTCTTCACAGTCCTTATCTCCCAGCGGTGCGCCTCCCTGATAAATTGCGGCTCAGCTTCGACATCGAGGATACCCGATGAGTCCCAATGGTGGCCCGCCCCCGTGATGAAAAGCTCCGGATGCAAGTCCGAAGACTGGCTTCGGACCGGCGCGAGCGGTGAATGGTAGCACAGCCCATTCCAGACGTCCTGGTCTCCATCAATGAAGGCTAGTCTGTCGGCGGAGAAGTTGAAGTTGCCGAAATTGTTGTATGTCTCGACGTCTGGCGTTGCTGGGATTTTGTTGTATGAACCTTCTGGGAATGCCCACTGTGATTTTGGGTTAGTATGCATTTTGGATGGCAGTGAATGGCGCAGAATCTTCATAACGACCGTGAGACTGCGACTTAGATGATGAAATGAATTGAACTTACTGTGCACCATTGCTGCTCATACGAGATGTCGACGACACGGGATAACAGACTGGGCCCCTCCTTGGGTGCGTCGATGTATGCGCCCTGGATATACATATTGTGATCAGCTCTGCCGGAGTCACTTGTGAACTCAAGGGGTGCATGCGTACCTGTTCAGTACAACTGGTGTACAGGTAGGATCGAGTGGCGCTGTTGCTAATGTCTGCCCAAGCCGTCTGATTTTGAGTTCCCTTTTGCCAAATCTTAGCCTCTTCCCAGACCTATACCTCCTGACGTACTGTTTCGTCAAGGGAACTTACCCAGCAATCATGGCCGTTGTAAATGCCGGATCCACATAGAGGGCGGGTATACGTCTTAACGTAGTGCTGTGAAGAGGAGATGGTCAGTATGCTGTAAGTTGAACATAACCTACGAAAGTCGGAGTGAAAGGCGATACGCACCGCATAACCGCCCAAGCCAACCCAAGGCTCGCCGTTAGTATAGTGACTCATAGCGTAGTCATTCTTGGCTATCGCTTCGTGTGCATCATTGTCGGTCACATTGCTGCAGAAGTAGAAAAAGTCGCGAGAACCGTATGTTGAGTTCCAGTTCAACTCTTGCCAAGTATTAGATAGATAGAAGCCTGGATTTCCGATGGGATCAGCTATGGCTGACGCAAAGTCTCGGTGGTCCGTGAGAGACTCGAGTCCAAACAGTTCCTTGAACTTCTTGATCGCCGCTGTGTGGTTGCTTGCAATAAGCGCATCAAGCTTGTCGATAATGTTGTTGATACGAGCTATGCAGTCCTGTGCGACGCGTCTTGTTAGCTATCAGACGCAAGATGGTTGTTCCGCCACTGACCTGGGGCGCATATTTCTGGATCGGATTATACCACTCGGGGTATCCCACGACAACGTGAATGGGCGCCGACGATGCTATACCCCCGTAGAGAACGTCACCATACTTCTTGATGGAAAAGGCCGTCTGCGCGCCCGCAAGACTACCCCCATAAAGAATCCAGGGTGTGCCGGGTGCTGTTAAGTCATGGTCTATGCCCGGAAACACGGCGTTTTGGGCGAAATAGCTGTTGTCCGCGATGGTCTGCGCAGTAGAGAGAAAGGCCAGTTGATCGGTGGTTGAGGTATTGAACGGATAGCTTTGTCCGTAATAACGATTCTCAAGTATGACGCCGAGGCCGTTGGTGGCTTCAAAGTTGCGTAACAACTAAAGTCAATCATATGTTTTCTGGTCGTCGGGATGTTTACCGACCTTGCATGAGGATTTGGATTATTCCTGTTTGGAGATTGGAGAAACGACTTGGTCCTGGGTTCCCGGCATGTTAAATGAAGGGTTCACGACGGCCTGGAGTGCCCTTTAAGGAGAACGTGTCGGCAAACTACGGCCGAGTAGACTCACCACTCGTCTCTCCGCTAATGTAAAGGTATACTGGTCCGCCTTCATCCCGATCAGTAAATCTCTCGAAAGAGGCAGATGGTTTGACCGGCTCTAACCTGGCTTGTAATACGAAGAGTCAAAGTAGTATCGTTGAGTGAAGGTTTCGTTAGCGAATGGGAGACTGTTGTCTGGGAAATGGTTGATCTTCTGCTTGAAGTAATGAGCATTATAAGTGAGGTCTTCTCGTGATATGTCGCGTTTGCGCTGAATAGCTTGGACTACGCTGTCAAATGCCGTGGCGACCAAACCGACGACTAGTAAATTCCACCTTCTCATGGCGAAAGGTCTCTCTGTTAACACGTTCAAATAATCAAACCAAGGGAATTAGAGAAAGTGCAAAGACAACACCCACCGAACACAGCCGGCTGTAAACTGTATGTGCCATGGGCCTATCGCTATTTATTTCCCCTTCGAAAATCTCATGACCCCAGTCATATGCTGTCAGGCTGTCGGTCATCACGTCTTCAACATGGTTGTAGGGGGTAGCCGCCATGGGTGCTTGAATCCTTCGGAGTCCCGGAAATCGGGATCGCCAAGGCGGGGGTTCTTATCATTGTCCGAGAGGACTGGTTCAAGCCCTATGAACGCCATGAATGCAGGCGGGGAGAGGTAGGCTCAAATTGTCGCTAGACAGCTACTTTGCCGGCTGGGAAACGTACGAATATGGAAGGTAAAGCGGTTATAGTGGCGTCATCGGGGCTGTTGTTGCGTATACACATTGCCAGTCGGATGTGGCCCCAGGCGGTTTGCTGACTGACCGCATCTACACCGCCGGCGCATACATCCCCTACAGGCGGCTTGTTGGCAGTTTGCCGATGTCTAATACGATGGGAACGAGGTTGCTTACACTACTCACATGGGTGATTATTGCACTTCTGCGTCGTTTGCGACATTTGTTGAAAGCCTAGTGTCGGCCGCTTTCTGACTCACGTGCATAGACCGAGGGTAACACGACGGCGGCGAGTAAGATGGTGAGCGGGATGAGGCCCCGGCTTCCCTAATAGAGTATCGCTATAACAGTAAAACATCACTAGTGTGCGTCGTCGCTACCCACTGCAACTTGTTCGTCAGTAGAATTCTACGAAGAACCGGTAGGGTGCGATACAGGTGACTTGATAGATCAAAAGGAAGACAAGCTATCTACATATACACCTAATTTGGTGGGGTTTGTACCTGGGCATCCATGCGGTCCCGTTGTCCTAGGTTCCTTCTGCCTGAGTTCCATTCAAGTTGTCTTAGCTTAGTGTTCCTGCTTAATACACCTGTACTGATAATTAAAATGACTTACTTGAAGCAGCAAGGCGTCTAACCTAGGTAGGTACATATATCTCTATACCAGCATCAGGAGGGTCCAGAGATAAGCAGGTCAGAAGGACGGACGCATTAGGCGCTCAGTGGTATTAAAATTTCCCGAATTTCATTCCCATACGGGCCATACCTAATCATAGATTTGTAGGTAAGAACTATAATACTAACTCACTACATACTATAACGCAGTTTATCGATATGAATTTAAGGGCCTCTTGTTTCTGTGTATCTGATAAACTGGTCCGCGAGAAGTTCGGCTCTTTGTCGGGGCATGATAGCGGTCGTGCCAAACAGAGTGATGTCCAAATCCCGTCCCCGGGGTATCACTGTAAACCAGAGCTGTTCTGGTCGGAATTCCATAGGAATTATGTCTAACTCCACCCTCGTGCCGGCAACTGTGGCGTTTATATCTTCGTCGACATTCTGAAACAGGAACACAGAACCATAAGTTGCGCTTGCTGGCCAATCTATGCACTTTTTGATCTGTGCTAGCCTGGTGGACTCAAACGGCATGCCATCAAGCTGTTGCTGTTGGACAGCATCGACAACTTCGAGGGGAGAATAAGCGGCCTCGCCCTCACCCGTGGCCCATGATACCCGGAGCGGAATAACATTCAAACAAGGTCCGGCCACGGGCTCTGTAATGACGTCTATCGTAGCTGCACGACCCGTGACGAGGCGCCCGAAGACAACGTCTGATTCCTGTGTTATGGATGCAATGACGGACGCCCAACAAGCCGTGCAGAATGTCGCGGCGGTGATGCCGCTAGGTAGAGAAGACGGGCATCGAACCGCTCTCTTGATCATATAGGGCACACTACTATTAACGTCGTCGAGCTGGGTCTCGGCGGGAAATTTTGTTAACGACGACCCAGACAGGAGTTGACGCCAGTATCGAAAAGCTTCATCTTTCACTGATGTCGAGTGCTGAATGAACGATGCAAAGGACCCAAATGCGGGTAGCGGTCGCTGGTCAATCGCTGCCGCTATGGCCTGGAGCAGAGGCTCTAGACTCGTTCCGTCGTAGAGGGCATGCGACATACGTATGAGCAATCTCGCGCGCTGGGGCTCGTTGTCACCTAGGACCAGCATAAACTTGACGAACCGAGTGCCTAGCGTGGGCTTGACGGTTTGCCAGTCTTCTCGTGCAAATCGCTTTGAGGCGGCGGTGACGTCTTCAGTCGTGCTACTCAACTCTACGAACTCTGGCGCCCAGTCTTTTGTTACTACTTGCAGGTAGCTATCACCGTAGGGAACAAAGACGGTGCGAAGTATTGGGAAGTGCATTGCCACCGCAAGGCAGGCGGCCCTTAGGCGGTCGACAGTGACGGTAGATGATTGGAAATCAATATAGATATAGTTCCAGAGCGAAGGTGAATGGTGCCGTTGCACTGCTGCTCTGACCGACTCGGCCTGGAAGTCGTTGACTGGAAAGGCGTCGATGATCTTTGACACGGGATAACTCATATGCCGGGCGACGTGCGCCTCAAGAAAACCGGCGATATCTTCAGTATTAAGCTGCTTGAACGGCAATTGGTTTTCCCCTGTCGTGGGTTTAGCTGCGCACATGGCTGTAGCCGTCAAAGCCAAGTCACAAAGCGCTGATCCAGAACGTAGAAGCCTTTTAGGATGCAGCACGAGACCGCGGCCTCTTGCAATGGACACGAGACGCATGGCAGATATAGAGTCGCCACCGAGATGGACGAAATTATCGTCAACTCCAATGTCGTCGGCAGGGATGCCCAGAATCTCCGCCCATAGATGGCGGATTTGATGCTCATTTGGTGTCGAGGGTGCCCTCTTCGGCTTGTTCTCGACGCCTCTAAGCTTCGCTAACTCATTCGTAGTGAGGGATGCTCCAAATGTCTTAAGCCTCTTCCTGTCAGTCTTCCCTGTCGGCGAAAGCGGGATGCGGTTCACCGGAATATAGACAAATGGAACCATGGCCGATGGCAACTCGCTCTCAAGGTGGCTGCTTAACTCTTGGTGAAGATGCTGGGGGTATGAACCGGGGTCGAGAAGGTTGAACCCATCAGTCGAACCCTCGTCTTTGTCGGTACTGGTAGCAGGGCAAATGAAGACAACTAATACTGCGCTGCGAACGGCAGCCTTACTGAGGACGAGTGCTTCGGCGGCCACGCTGGCTTTAATGGACAGGGACGATAGTAACCGTTGCACGTGGTACTCCACTTCTTCGAGCTCGATCCGTTGTCCCCGGATCTTGGTCTGCGCGTCTTTCCGGCCAATGAATTGGAGACCCCCGTCCGTGTCATATCGAACGAGATCCCCTGTCTTATACAGTTGACCGTAGCGAGGCTGTCTTCTCGTTACAGGTGGGCGACTCAACCAATGCGGATCACGGATAAAAGCGGCCAGCGTCTTGTTCTTGTCGTGCAGGTAGCCAGCTCCAACGAGTGGCCCTTCAACCAATAGCTCACCCACCGCACCGATAGCCACAAGCTGATTGTGATCTGTCGGGCTGACGATCCATGTGTTGGTTCCCAAGGCCTTCCCAATGCCTGGCGTTCCCGGAACGGTGGGGTCCATGACCGCCATGGTCGTGGTCACTGTACATTCAGCCTGACCGATGCCGTTCAGCACTCGCACATAGGGTGCCCATCTCTCAATGTCAGATCGTAAAGCGACCTCTCCGCCAAGAACGAGCGTCCTGAGGCTGGGGACATCTTTCGGGTCAAGCGTGCGCGCCACAGACGGCGTAAGGTCGACTAGGTTGACTCGCATTCGCTCCATCGATTCGGCTAGTCGGCTGTGTTTGCGCTCGACGTCGGAAGGAATACACATGCAGCCACCAGCGGCGAGACAGTGGAGCAGATTGGAGAGGGAGATGTCAAAGCTATACGACGCGAAATCAAACACTCGGGTTTCTTGGTTATAGTCGAGAAACGCGCCTTGGTGCTTTACGGCGCTGGAGAAATTCGAGTGTGTAATGATGGCCCCTTTGGGGGTTCCTGTACTTCCCGATGTGAAAACAACATACAGCTTCGAAGACGGCAATGCTTCGGTGCGCAGGATCTGTGGCGATGGGAGACGCATAAGGTGGGCATGGTCCACTACCACAACTTGTCGAGCTAGTCGACTGGCTAGGCCAGCATTGGGCGCGGATGATATGACAAGATTCTCATTGACCTGCGAGATAATAGTCCGCAGGCGCTCTTCGGGATGGGTAGTATCCATGAGAGTGAACGCACCGCCAGCCTTCATCACGGCCAGGGCAGCAACAACGGTCCACATGGACTTTTCGAAGCACAGTGCAATCAATATATCGGGTCCGACTTGATGTTCATTCTGCAAGTATGAGGCAAGTCTCGTACTATATTGGTCGAGATCTTCATAAGTCAGTTGACCGTCCCAGGCATCTACTGCTGGTGCGTCGGGACGCTGCTTGACGTGTTCCTGTATGATACTATGAAGACAGACAGGCACCTCCTCGGGTACAACAGCATTCCATTCCCAAATCTGTGATACATCCTCCTTGCTCACGGGGTTGAAGTCGGACAAGGGCTTCGCCAAGTCCAATGATTTTCGGCCTAATTTCGATAGGATCGTTTCGAGCTGATGGATGAACCGCTCGGCTTGTTGTGGCTGCATCACATGAGTGTCGAAATCTAGGCGAAGCAGAATGCCTGACCCTCGAAGCTCGCAGTCTAAAATCAGCGGGAAGTTGTCAAACTGGCCCTGTGGCTCGTCGTCCTTAATTGTCCATAGCGGTGACGCGAACAGCTCGCTCTGAACCGGCTGGACGTTGAGGAGGGTACGAAATTGACTGGCATGCTTGGCATCTTCGCTAATGTGGCGTAGACGGTGCAGCCCGATGTGCTCGAATGGAATCATGTCTGTCATTTGCCGCTGGAGCTGGCGTGCAAAATCTCGGATTGGCGCGGCCCAATCTATTTGGACTCGGACTGGCACGGTCGCGATGGTTGGGCCGATAATATCCTGGATCCCCGCCACGCTGGCCTGCCGCCCGGAAGTCGTGGCTCCAAAAATTATATCGTCGGTGTTGACGATATGCCCGACTAGAAGAGACCAAGCGACACGGACCCAGGCAGTGGGGGTAACATCGATGCTAGAAGGCCACTCGACATTAGCCATATGACAAACACAACTATGTGTCGCTTTCGCCTCGTAAGACCCGGATGGAAGCTGTGGAAATGATGGAGGAGGTGCTTCGGCGAGCTGGATATTCCAAAATGCGCTCATGGCTTCTTCGTCTATGTTGGAAAGATATTGAATGAAAGGTTGCATTGGCTGATATGAGTAGAGGGGGGTTTGGCGATAGGCTCGGTCAACTTGTTGTAGAACGCGGGGAATGGACCATCCATCATATAAGGAATGGTGTATAGTCCAGATAAGTTGTTTCCCGTGGGGACTGTTCTTCAATGCCCAATGAACCAGCCGAGACCCTAGGCCGAACGAAGATTTCTCATCCTCGGTCAACCAGGCGCTTCTCTCATTCACAATGACTTGGTGAAGCCCATAGGGATGAAGGTCGACAACTCGCGTGCGCAAAATGGGCATGGATGCGACGACAGTTTCCCATGCTTCTTGAAGACGGGATACATCAGTATCTTTTCGGACCTCAAATACTTGCCGATAGGAATACAGGCTCGATTCTCCCGAGGTAAGTGCTAGTAGCCCTTCTTGCAGGGGCGTGCATGGGAAAATGTCCTCGATCTGTTGTGGGCGGATGTCGCACCGAACAGCAGCCTCGTCTTTCAGTTGATCAACCGTCCATGGCCCTCTCCAAAGCGAAAATGCTTCCACCGGTTCTTCCGATGGCTTCTCCAGCGTTACCTTTGTGGCGAGGTCTTTTAATTTGGGATGTGAATAGACGTCGGCCACGCTAAAGCACATATCATGTTCCTGGGCAAGCCTTACCAGTCGCATGACACTGATAGAATCGCCTCTATCTAGTTGCAGAAAGCTATCTTCTATACCTATAGAACAAGGTGCCAGTCCCAAAGTGGTCGCCCACAGTTCCTGAAGCCCTTTCTCTATGGCAGTTCGAGGAGGCGTCTTTACACGGTGGGAATCGGTAGCTATATGCGCCGGCTGGGTCACTTCATCGATAGATAGCATCGCTCCAATTTTTCGCAGCTGTGTTCTGTTAACCTTTCCAGCTGCTAACCGGGGAAAACTAGGCAGAGAAATATACGCCGAAGGGCACATGTACGTGGGCAGAGCATGAGAGAGATCGCCTTGAGTCTTAGCCCGAAACGTCTGAACATCTTTCTCGGCAAGACCGCGTGCAGGGTCGGGAACGATAAACACGATGAGGAATTGACGATCAGGATGTGAACGAAGAATAATGACCTCGGCGGCAATCTCGATGCCGCGGGGCAGATGTCTTTGCACATGATGCTCGACATCTTCTAGTTCGATCCTCTGTCCACGAATCTTGGCTTGCGTGTCTCGGCGTCCAACTATGCGGATCATCCCGTCTGGATAGTATTGAGCTAAATCCCCCGTCCGGTAAAACCGTCTGTCTTTCCGGGCTGGGAGTTTGGCGGAGAAAGCGGCTGGTAACGACGAGAGCCACGCCGGTTCGTCCTCGATGAAGGCCGAGGCAGTGCTGGTTGGGTCGTCCAAATAACCCAACCCGACCTGGGGGCCCTCGAGCCATAGTTCTCCAATACTTCCGATGCTCGCCAGGCTATCATTACCCATGGTGTTGTCGACGATCCATGTGGTTGCTCCCATTCCGCCACCGACGTGCACTCTGTCTTCCTCGTTTAGACGTCCAAGGCAAACGGATATGGTGCACTCAGCTGGTCCATACGAATTGAACACGTTTGCTTGTTTCGCCCAGTCTTTGATATCTGCGAGATGAGCGGATTCACCTCCAAAAATGATCGTCTTCAGAGTCGGATACTTATTGGGGTCTAGCACGCGTGCGAGGCTAGGGACGGTACCAACAACAGTCACGGCGAACTGGTTGAGGGAGGCTGCAATGGCGTCCACGCTAGGTGGTACGCAGAGGCAGGCGCCAGAACAAAGCGTAAAGAGAATATTGCCCCACGTAACATCGAAGGCGTATGAGACGCCATCGAGTACACGGTCACCGGGCTGGTAAGGCAGTGCAGATTTTCTACTCTCCCAAGCACTGCATACATTACCATGAGTGATGACGACGCCTTTAGGGACTCCAGTACTACCAGAGGTGAAAACAACATATATGGGCGAAGATGATTTAACCACCGGCCGAACAACTATATCGGCAAGGCGGCTTGAATCTGTCGCTCCGCCGTCAACCTTGACGACGGGGGCGGATGGTAGAAGGCGTCGCGCAGATTCTTCATTCTTGGCTGAAGTGATTATGACACGCGAGCTTATCCGGTCCAGGATGAAGCGAAGACGTTCATCAGGCTGACTCGGCTCGAGCAACACGGCCGTGCCGCCGGCCTTGAGAACACCGAAAATAGCGACAACTGTCCAAGCTGACTTCTCAAAATACAGAGGTACACGGTCTGGGCCACGCACTCCAAGCGATATTAGACGGCGCGCAACGTCGGTGGCACGCATGTCTAGCTCCGCGTAGGAGAGTTCGGCATCCCAGCCGTGAACAGCAGGGGCGTCGGGAAGTCTTCGAACGACATCATCAAAGAGGTCAATCACCGTCGCATCGAGTGCCCTGGGGCACGCCGCGTTCCAAAGCATGATCTGGTCGAAATCGGAACGATTCAGTAACTGAAGATGGGCTATCCTATCATCGGCTGAAGCAGACATTAGTTCCAGCAGTGTATGCTCCAACTGGCCCAAGATCCGCCGAGCTTCCTGCTCATCGACAAGAGAGGGGTCATAATCCAAATAGAAGCAGAAGTCGTCGTTAATGTTTTGACCCTTACCCTTCTCGTCATTTGGTAGAGAACACCGAAGCACAAGTGCCGTACTACTAAACAAGCCAGAGCTATCCTCTCTAATGAAGTTATCAAAAAGCCCTGCCACAGCTTGACCTTCTGTGGGCTTTTTGTGCGCCTTCGGTGCTTGGACAATGAGCATTGTCTGGAATTTGCATGCTTCCTCAGGACCCGGGCCAAGGCGACGGATTTTCTGTAGGCCGATCTGCTCAAAAGGTATAATGTCAATACTCGTCTGCTGTATTTCTTGCAAGAGTCCTTGGACGGTATCATTTTCCGTCCATCGTACTCGAAAAGGTGTTGTGGCAATCGTAGGTCCGATCATGTCACCAATACCGGGCACGGGTGCCTGGCGTCCAAGGACTGTGATGCCAAAGACGACGTCGGTTGACCCGCAGTAGCGCGCAAGAACCAACGACCATGCAGCGCGAAGCATCGTGGTTAGAGTGTAATCCGTACTGTCGGCTCGGGGCTTGGAAAGAGACAAAGAAGACCGGTGCTCCATGGTACTTGTAGCACGCGGCTGATACTGTGGAGATGGAAGCGCAGGGAATGAAGAAGCGACAGAACCCTCCAACATTCGCTTCCAGAAATCCTCCGCAGATTTCTTGTCTTGAGATGTTATATATTGGACAAAGTCCCTAAAGAGAGTTGTCTGGATGAGCGGCTTTTTGGTGTAGACGTTTTCCACTTGCTTCAGAATGGCTCTGAAAGACCAGCCGTCATACAGCGAATGATGGATGGTCCAGATGAAGGTAAACGAGGACGGCTCGTTGCACTTGTCCTTCACGACCCCCCAGCGGACGAGTCGGGTGCCGAGACCCATGGGAATACGCTGGTCATGATCTAAGTATTTGTCGAGACTATCGTACGTATCATTCCAGTCGATGGGCTCTTGGATGATAGCCTGATAGAAGTCCTCGCCTTCAAGATCCACGACTCGCGTACGCAAGATTGGGGTTACCACTACTACTTGCTCCCATGACCATTTGAATCGATCCAATGAACCTTGGATATGGTATATGCTTTGCGAAACATAGTCGCCTGGTCTTTTGGAAGTGAGAGCTATCAGGCCGGTTTGCAGCGCCGTGCACGGAAACAGATCTTCGACTTGCTCAGGCTTGACTTTACACTGAGATGCGGCATCGCGGCGCGCTTTACCTAGGTCTTCAGTGTCTTGGATAAAGGAGAACGGCACGGTTGTGGGCTTGGCGGAAGTGGCTTCGAGGTGTGTCTCTTGCCGATGTTGCATTCGTCTCGACAATTCTGCCAGACCAGGCGTCGTCAGAATATCCTTTACGGACAGGGAATACCCCATTTTCCTTGCGGCTGCCGATAAACGCATCGCGTCTATGGAATTTCCGCCTAGGCGAATGAAATGTGCGTTTGGCTTAATTCGGTCAGAGGAAATTCCAAGCACTTCTATCCATAGCTTGCTGAGTACTGCTTCCTCTTCACTGGACGGTACCCATAGGTTTCCGTCCATGATACTGTTTGTCGCAGCTTGGGCTCGAACAGAAAATGATGCTTCGAGTGCATGGAGTTTCGCACGATCTATCTTTCCTGTCGCTGTCCTGGGAATCTGGCCGACGATTATGAATACCGCGGGGACCATCCAGCTTGGAAGTGTCTCACTGATCTGCGCCTGGATAGCCTGAGTCCAGTCCGCCGGAGCAATATTGTCACTCTGAGGCGGACGATCCGTTGCTGGGAGCTGGACAAAGGCAACTAGTTTCTGGGACTCATGTGAAGTCCCGCTTTTGATCATGTCCACCACAACAGCAGTCTCGGCCCCAAGTAGCTCCTGAAGTCTGCCTTGAACCTCGCCCAACTCAACCCGCTGGCCACGGACCTTGACCTGCCTATCTTTCCGGCCAAGAAGTATGAGGGATCCGTCACCGGTATATCGTACGAGATCCCCCGTTTTGTATAGCCTAGTTCCGGACGCACCAGGCTGAAGTTGGTGCCACCACGACGGCGGTTCGATGAAGGCTTGTGCAGTCCGATCTTCGTCGTTAGCATAACGGGATGCAACACATGGACCCTGGAGAATGAGCTCCCCTACCGCTCCAATAGGCTGTAGTATTCTGTGATCTTCATGGTTCACAACCCATGTTGTCGTTGACGACCCCACGCCAATATTGCCCACTCTCCATGCTTCGTCGACACGACAGCTTGTTGCCAGGGAACATTCAGCCGGGCCAAACCAATCATGCACGTTCATCCTCTTAGACCACTTTCGAGCAGTATGTGCAGGCAACGGCTCGCCACAGAATAGAGCCGTCTCTAGGCACGGCATCTCCTCGGGTGATAGTACTTGCCCGACGGAAGGAGTGAGAACGATGAAGGAAGCATTGAAAGATATGATGGCTTGTTGCAGAGCATTCTGTCTTTCCTGCTCGGATGGAATACAGACACAACCGCCGCGCACGAGGGCAGCAGTCGTCTCGTGTATGCTCACATCGAAAGCGTATGAGGAGAACTGAAACACCCTGCTGCGGGACGATATACCGAACTGAGCGCCTAGCTGGAGCGCTGTATACGCAACAGTCTGGTGGCTCCAGCATATTGCCTTGGGCTCACCCGTGCTGCCTGAAGTGAAGGTGATGCAGGCATCGTCTGTCGGCAGGCATGGCTGAAGCTTGGTCGGGGCGGTAAGGGTTGAAGATGGGAGGTCTTGTTTTGAAAGAGTAATTATGCGAATCCATTGACCTAGTAGGTGGGACCGAGGCTCATCAGTCAGAGCAAGACGGGCTTGAGAGCGTTCAATGATTGTCTTTATGCGTTGGCTCGGGTGTGCTGGATCAATGAGAACACAAACCCCTCCGGCTTTCAGAACGGCCAGCAGAGCTACGACAGCAAGGTGAGACTTCTCTAGGCATATGACAACAGCTGGAGATTGCGTACAGAACTCCCTGCACACTAGTAGCTCTTGGGCGAGCTGGCCTGAGTGGACGTCGAGTTCTCGATATGTCAGAGACCCATCCCACGCATCGACGGCAATATTTGCTGGCCGTTTTTCCACCTGTTTTGTGATTAACTCAAGGACACTTTCAGACGGCGGCGGCGGCAGTGGTACAGAGAAATTCCAAAGCGATATCTGTGCCATATCTGAGTCGCTACAGGACATGAGAGCTGCTATGGGTGCGTCTTCCATTGAGCCGTTATATAATCGCTTAAGGATAGTCTCGAGCTGAGCAAGTAATCTCTCCCCTTCGATGCGGCTCAGAACCGTCTCGTCTACCTCCATTTCGAACTTCACCGCCCCGGAACCCTGTACCCAGCACTGGAGGATCACAGCATAAGTGCGCAATGTACCTAAGGTGGTCACTTGGCTCCGATCAAGTGTGCGACTATTATCATCGCTTGGATGCTCCTCAGGTGGCTGGATGACCAGCAATGTTTGAAACCTGCACGCTTTCTCCGCATCGGTGCTTACTTTGGCGATTTCCGTAAGACCAAGCTGCTCGTATGGCACGGTGCGAATAACGTCGAGTTGCATTTGCTCAAGATACTTCGAGATCTTTTGACTGTGGTCAACATGCACGCGGAGCGGAACCGTCGTGATGGTTGGCCCCGCTATATGCTCGATGCCGGGTAATGCTGCATGTCGGCCGATGACTGTTGACCCAAAGACGACGTCAGGAGTGGCTGCATGCTGAGAAAGTAGCAGCGCCCAGGCGCCTTGTATAGCCGCTGAAGGAGTGACTCCTGTAGTGGGCCATTGGACGTGTTGGATGGAACGACATAGGTTGACAATCCGTCCACTTGGTTTATAGTCCGATGTTATAGAAGGGGGGAAGCAGGTTTTATCTGCGCTTTCCAGGCGAGATCGCCAGAAACTTCTACAACCATCGTAGTCAACTTGGTTACGTAGATAGTGAATAAAATTCTGGAAGGGAAGTAGAGGGGACTGGGTCTCTCCCGCCAGTTGCCTTTCTATCTCATCCAGCATCAGGGAGAGAGACCAACCATCGAATAATGCGTGATGGATAGTCCACACGAAGTATTGCTCACCCGTGGCCTCGACAACCAAGCCACACCTTACCAAACGGTCTCCGAGACGAGATGAACTCAGTTTCTGGACGCCGTACTCGGAGGACTGGCCCACTCCAGACCCGATAAACCACTCTTCTTTCTCATCTATCACGGCCATATGAATGCGATGATTAGCCTGCGGCAAGGCGAAAGCCCGGCAGCGGAGGATAGGAATTCGAGCCGTAACACGATGGTACGCTTCTCTGAACTGCTCAGGGCTTACTGTACGAGGGATCTTAATTACGGCTTGCTGGACGTAATCACCTGTATTCTTCGAGGAAAGCGCAAGCAGTCCTTCCTGTAACATTGTGCAGGGGAACACATCTTGTACTAGTGAAGGCTCGGTCCCGCACAAAGAGGCGGCGATTCTCTGTGTGTCCTTCGCCGACATGTCAGGTGGTAGTAATGAAAAGGGAGCCACTGGAGTCACGGTGCCCGCCTCATCCTCCGTTCCGGACCCCGTGACGGGTTGGAGACTATTGGCCAAGTCCGTTAGTAGAGGGTTCTCAAACACATCTACCACAGATAAAGAGAAACCTTGCTTGCGAGCGAGGGCAACAAGCTGGATTGTGTGAACTGATGTCCCTCCATTTTGGAAAAAGTTGCTATTCATATCTACTTGAGCAGCATCTGACAACCCTAATGCCTCGGCGAAGAGGCGATGAATAAGCCTCTCTTTGGGCGTGGCCGGGTTACGGCGAATGCGGTTATCCTCCTGGTCCTGGAGCGTCTGCGTGGCCAATAGAGAAGCGCCTAATTTTCGAAGCCCCGTCCTGTCAATCTTCCCTGTCGGTGTGGTGGGCAGCTCGTTCTCTAGTGGGACGAAGAGAGAGGGGATCATATACATTGGAAGAAGTTGCCCCAGCCGTTGGCGGACGCTTGCCAGGGACCAACTGGATGCCCCGGGGCCATGGAGCGGAATATGGGCAAAGGCGGCCAATACCTCCTGGCCTTCGAGGAAATGAGGGCGAATCATCTCTGCAGCACAGACCGTCCCCTCTGGGAAGCTTTGTCGCAAAGCATATTCGATTTCGCCAAGCTCGACCCGTTGGCCATTGATCTTAATCTGTCGATCTTTTCGACCAAGGAACTGAATGGTGCCGTCAGAATTGTAGCGGACCAAATCACCCGTTCGATAGAGCCTGCCTGGGTCGTTCTCTCCTAAGAATTCTCCGAGCCACGATGGCTGCTCTATAAATGCCGCCCGCGTCCGCTCTTCGTCGTTTAGGTACCCCTTGGATAAGAGCGGCCCACCGATCAACAGCTCGCCGACCGCTCCGATATGAACTAGCTTTGTTGCTCTCCATGGATCAACGATCCACGTGGTCGTGGGGCCCATGCCTCTTCCAATGTTGGTGGGCGAGGAATCAGCAGTGAGGTCCGCGTTATATGTGTCCCATATGACAGACTCAGTCGTGCCATAGATGGTGGCAATGCGCGGGTGCCATGTCCTCAATTGTTCTTTGGTGAGTGGTTCTCCGCCAACCGTGACTTGGCGAAGGGATGGGACATCCCGGGGATCCATCTTTGCCAGTATTGTCGACGTAGTACATATATGAGTCGCCTTCATCGCGTTGATTGTCTCGGAAAGCTCGTCCAGGCGCTGGCTTTCCGACGGGACGCACAGGCATCCACCGGCCAGGATTGTCGCGAAGATGTCACCTACGCTGACGTCAAAACTATATGACGAGTATTGGAATGTCCTCGTTCTCGCGTCCATGCGCATGGCGAGGGATATCTGCTCGGATGTCAGGGCTAGAGCCGTATGTGATTGGACAACGCCTTTGGGGGTACCGGTGCTACCGGACGTGAAATACACGAATGCCGTTGAGTCATGAGGGACGGGAGGGAGTTGGGTCGTGCTCAGAGCTATACTAGACGAGGATTCGATATGAACACAGATCTCTTGAAGTGACGATGTCGAAGTCCATGAGTCACGTTTGCGTACGATGGCTTCGCTCGTCAGAATAAACCGGGCACCTGTAGACTCGATAATCCGATCTACCCTCTCTTTAGGCTGGCGGATATCGACAGGTACGCATATAGCACCGAGTTTGAGGGTGGCTATCATGGCCGCGACAGTCAATTTGGACTTCTCCCTCAGGAGAAGTACCATATCACCGTGTTCAACCCCCATCTCACGCAGATGCAGCGCCAATGAGTGGCATGCTTGCTCAAACTCGCTGTAGGTCCACAAACCATTGGCGTCCTGAATCGCCGGCGCGTCTGCATGCACTTTAGTTGTTCTCCGAAGAATATCTGGCAGAGACAGAGTGGCTAGCTCTCGTGACCAAGCTCCTTGTCCCATCCATCGTCGAAGATGCTCTTTATTTTCCGGGCTTAGGAAATCAAGGTCGTGGATGCCGTCAGCGTATGAGGATGACAAGCAGCGCATGCTCTGCCTCAATGTACTGTGGATGTTGTGGGCCAGGCGGGCGTTGATCTGGGGAGATCGGTACCAAAGGCTAGCCAGGGTCTTGCCGTCAACCCCTTCCTGCTCGACTTTGATGATAATATCATAGTCAGAAAATGCCAAGTTTGAGGGGTGTTTGACATCCGCCCCCTTGCGGGCTATCCATATTGCAGTATTACAACTGGTATCATTGTTCCTGTCATGTATCGCGAACGGCGCCCGCGCACTGTCCGCCCTGGCTGCGATGAGAGACTTGAGCGAGTGACGATGCGATATGGACTGCAGCTCATCCTGGTTGAGATTCATCAAAACGCGCGAAGCCGCGTCCTCCCCATCCACGATTCGATCGAATGCGACTTGATCGCTTCCAGTGTCTTCTCGGAGTAAAACAGCCCACAACACTTCGAGGACGTCGACGATATCTATGTGATCCGATGACAGCCGTCGAACCTCGGCAATCAGGTCCTTCAAAGGTACGTCCAATGATTTCCATTCTACTAACTTGCATTCTGCGCCGAGGGTCTTGCCGGCCAGGAATGAGTTGCAGCTTGCGCCCTTTTCCTCCTTCATCTTTGCTAGATGATGGCTTTAAGCGTGTGCTCTTTGTGTTAATTCCTATTGTCTGTTTACGTGTGCTAAATGCAATTATCGTGTTATTATCTTCTGCTTAACCTTTAGGGTTCGAACATGCAAGCAAGTGGCAGCAGTCAACAGCAAGTGTATGTATTTGATGTGTTTAGTGTGTTTAACTATAACACTTAAACCTCCTATTCTACGGGACCTAGCTACTTTGAAGGATAGTCCCAAAGCAGATGTACCTGGCGGACACACCCAGGATGGCGGAATGACTTCAACTTGTGGACGAGGTAGAGCTACCAAACCGTTAAACCGGTGTACTCATTCATCTTTACCACGCACGCTTGGCAGAGGTATTCACATGCAGGGGTTCTCATCTACGTACCTAGGTACTTACGTAAGTATACGCAGTCGACGTGTCCAGTTACAGGCCGTATACTTCCCGTCTTCAGCTTATACTAGTTCGTCCTAGGCGACAAGGGTGACAAGATGATCGTGGGCCTAACCCGAATGGTCGGACCCTTACCCTTCGCAGAGACACGCCCCCTGCCAAGTCCTACTAGTACTAGACTGTTCAATATGTAGCTGCGGTAAGAATATATCCGCTGGGGATGGATCATTAAGGTATCGATGACGATGAGTCGGTAAAGCTCAATTCTGTATGTAGTGAATGTGGCTATTTAGCTCGCATCTAATGGCGGTAAGTGAAGAACGGAACTTGCAGATCCACCACTAACCTTTCGCGATACTGGTTAGGTCCAGAAAGGCGACTCACTTAGGACGTACATGTTTCATTCAATCCATTCTCGTCCGGCCATCGGACTGGACTGAAGAAAAAACATTGCACCCATGTGCCATGTACTTATGTACGTTCCCATCGCCGAAGACGAAGACCCTCGCATGAGACCGGGATATCCAGCTCATCTGGCCACGAGGGTTTCTAGCAGGTACGTAAGTCAAGTACCCACCCGTGCACGTGGGTATGATGATTCCCGGCCTTGGATTCTTACTGTGTCGGTACTTAGTATGAGTACATACTCACGAAGCTACCTACTGCTGTACTGCCGTGCTTATGTCTAATATGTTAGTAGTTAGTAAAGTCAACACGTAGTTTACAAAGCTTGGCTAACCTTGTTTGCTGGAGCACTTGAATGCCTCCAGGTATGTAGATAGACGATTGTAAAACCGTATGCAAGCTATGTTAACGTTGCTTGGTGTACACTGACTTCGTCGTTTAAGCGCAACACATGTTTAAATTTATATCTTAACAAGGACCGCTTCTATTGTATTCCTTGAGATGGTATATACCTCTTCCTTATTTCTTAACGCAGAGGAGCTCTCAAACGGTCCACTCAGTAATACATCCTACCAAGCCCTGAGTAACTACACCAAAAAATAGAATAAGTCACTTCTCTTCATAATGGACTCTATTCCAACATCACCATCGGTCCAGGCCGACGATGAATGGTCCCCTCTGAAGGCGGTCATCGTTGGTCGTGCCGGGCGGTCATGTTTCCCAGCAGCGCCGCCGGCCATGATCGAAGCGACAATGCCTTCAGCACATGTTCACCGCTTCCAGCCTAAATCCCCCTTCCCCGACACCATCATTGAGAATGCTGAGGCAGAGCTAGACTGCTTCGCCGCCATTCTCAAAGCAGAAGGCATCCGGGTGTACCGGCCGCCTATGGGCGTCGACTGGTTGAGCGTGAACGGCTACACGGGCGCCATGCCGCGCGACGGACTTATAAGCGTGGGGAACACCCTGATTGAGGCGTGCTTTGCCTGGTCGTGCCGGTCGCGCGAGATCGAACTCGCGTACGACAGTATCCTCAGGGAATTGGCTCTAGAGGACCCAAATGCGAAGATTGTCCGTCGGCCACAGGAGACTTTTGCCGATACGTTACTCAACGATGACGAGACGCGTGCGACTAAGCCATGGGTCATCAACAATAGTCGGCCAGCCTTTGACGCGGCGGACTTCATGCGATTCGGCAAAGTCATACTTGGTCAATACAGCCACGTCACAAACCAGGCGGGCGTAGATTATCTCCAAGCTCACATTCCCGAGGGTTACACTATCGAGATGCTAGACGTGGACGACCCTAATGCCATGCACATAGACGCTACGATCCTCCCCCTTCGTGAAGGCCTCATGGTGTATAACCCCAAAAAGGTGACCGAGGAATCCCTGCGGTCGCATGCCGTGCTTGCGAACTGGGACCTCGTTGCCTACCCTTTCGTTCCCGAGGAATCGGAAGACGGACCCTCCTTGTACATGACCAGCCCCTGGCTTTCGCTTAACGCGTTAGTGTTAGATGGGAAGAAGATGGTTGTCGAGGCTAGTGATGATCGGACGGCGGAGTTCTATGAGCGGCTGGGCATGACTTGTATTCGCTGTCCGTTCAGACATGTTAATAGTATCGGGGGCTCGTTCCATTGTGCTACGGTGGACTTGGTGAGAGCTTAGTGGGTCAGGTAGCCTGATGGACATGTTGTTGACTAGACTGGGCTAGGTAACATGCTAGCTGACGATATGCCGATGCCGCAATGTCAAGGAGCAATGCAATGGGCATAATCTATGCCGTGATACCGGGTTTACTCTTACCTCCTGTACGCCTGAGTTCTTTTGCAGGTACTAGGTAGCACATCTTGGAGTCTCTACCTACGCACGGTGTCGTACCTATTTACGGAAGCTATGTAGATACGACTTGCGATGGAAGTGGTCTCTGTTGAGCAGTACTTGTACATCTGTACCTTTTCAGACGCGACTCTTTGCAGGTCTTCTGCATGCAGCTCTCCTCTCCGCCAACCTCGTTTATTTCGCGTACGTACGTCTTAGGCGAGTGGTAGATGCACAGTATGTACATACAGTATGCAGTAGCTCAGTTGGCGATCAAGTTACCGTTAACTATAAATGTAGACGGAATAAAGTCTTGGCGTGTTAGGTATGTAGTATATGCTGTACCGTTGCATTGTGATGATGTGATACACCGCCTTGGCTAACAATTTCTTGTACCAGTAAGCACCCAGTTTCTAGTGCTGTTACATTGCTTCTCTACGAGAATAAAAGCTTGTAGAATTAGGCATAGTGGTATTTCGCGCAAGGTACTGCATGCACATCTTAACCGGGGCTGGGATTCTTCGGTGCAGTGCGTCGAGTATTGCATGCCGTAGAGCGGGGACGCAGATCCTTGTCCTACCCCTTGCTACTGTACAGATCGACTACAAGGATTGCGTTAGCGAGGAGCAAGACAGGAGCTTGCATTTATGGTTCCGAACTATATTATGTAAATGCATATAATGTAGACTGAACACCGAGGGCTTGTTGTTAATATCGATTGTTTCGTTTTAGTAACATATATCTACACATACCTAGACTAATTCTTGGCTGACCTAAGTAGCATGTTCCCCGAGCCAAAGTAGGAGTAGTGGCGGTCTCTCCGACTAAGAATCTAAGCTCGCGGAAAAGTGACGGGTAGGGTATAATTATGACATGTACGTAGCATGTACCTACCGAGTACGGTATATCAGCGACGTTGAGAGCACCACTGGTGGGAAGAACATGTCGTCGGGTTAAAGTTACCTAATACACAGCAAGTAGGTATAGGTAGCTCTAGTAGGTATAGGGTGGCGTTTCAGCCGACTGCAGATTAGCCATGATGCTGTTATAGGTAGGTATCAGCGGTGAGCTGCAATTCGCAAAAGACTATTGACTTAGGGGGTCTATACTCGAAAGGAGCCTATTTACGACAAGCCAGGTAGACGCACCTATCAAGATGCCCACGGTACCTAGTGTGTAACTAGTAGCTCCAGTCATCTGAGATGTCTCTTCGATCAAGTTAGACATAGCCCTACATGTTGGACATCGATATTGTACAAGTTTGGAAAGCTGGGATTGAGACGTTGAGCATATATGCATACATAGATACCTACGTGCATACACCATATACATACACGGCGAATCAATCCAGAATCGTGGGGGACATATCGAGACGAGTAGAACTTCTAAAGACCATGTCGTGATTTCTCTTTACATTTGCGCCATCCAGACTCCATATACTAATTTTCCTGTATAATACGAGCCTCTCGATTCATTGATGCAAGCCCGATGAGGCCCTCTTCACCACACGCGCTACCCATTGGGACCTCCCAACCACCGAACGACGCTCATGTTAGTATCCTTGCCTCCTGTGATAATGTTTCTCTCTAGGAGAGATGAGTAGGAGTTGAGCCAATGAAGATGCTGACGGCGACGATGAGTTGGCTAGGCTGTCAGTGTTTCGCTCCCGACATGGCATTCTATCGTCAGCTGGTCCCGGCGAGAGCCGTGGGTCGTCTCGCAGATGAAATCAGGCTATCCTCGGTATGTGTTTAAATAGGGCGGAGAGGCACCAGGACTAACTAGATCAACAGCCTGTTCATCAGCGCTATCATCCAAAAGCTCAGCGCTAAAGTGCTCGAGCGCTTACAACTGAACAATGACGACCACGCATGTACCATCATGTCGTCGTTTTCCGCCGCCCAGCGGCTGATCGAAGCTCTAGCAGCGAAAGACCCGGACGAGTTCATCTCGCCGTGCATCCGCTTTACCTACCCCAACACCAAAGACAAAGACGGTATCGAAGACGGTACACGCTGGGCTACCTTCTACGCTGTCGTACATCACAGCCGCATGCAGCAAGCCGCACTCGCTTTCTGGCGCGAAACTGGAGATGGCATCACCAGTCGTCATGCCGAATTTGCGCTGGAAAGGTTTAGGTCACTAGAGTCGCAGTGTGTTGATGCTGCTTTCCGATCTAAACCCGTTAAGGCCCTGAGTAATGGGTGTGCGAAGGGCAACACGGCCGGGAATGAGACCAGAAATGGGAATGAGGCAGCGCCTGTGAGGATGAATATAACGTTGCCGTCGCCTGCTACCACGGCCACAGAGGTGGCAGCCATCAAGTCGTTGATTGCTAAGTGCGCCGCTTCAGAGGACCCGGCTCAACCCCTTGCTCGCCAGAAAGATATTTTCTTGTATCCTAAGGGTCTGTCTGGTATCTTTGCGGTTGCACGATCGCTTGTTCCGCATGGCTTAGCGGCCAAGGACTCGCAGGCTGTGATATATGGGTACGGAATGACTCCTATACGTTCTCCTTTTCTACTGTACATACGTCCGGGGAGTACGCGGTCACCTGACTGATCATTTATTTACAGGTGGCCCTACGCGGAAACAGTGAAATGTGTAGAGCGAAGCGGCTGGGGTAACGTGATCCTATACGGACACGGAACCGCCAAAGATCTCAATGATCTAGAAGCAAGACTTAACAATGGCCAGCGCATTCAAGCGCTCTTCTGTGAGCTGCCGAGTAACCCACAACTGGCCTCCCCAGACCTCCACCGCATCCGCCGCCTAGCGGATAAACACGGGTTCGTCGTGGCCTGCGACGAGACGCTGGGTACATTCGTCAATGTCGACGTCTTACCTTTTGTCGACATAGCTATGACGAGCCTCACCAAGATCTTCAGTGGTGCTTCGAACGTCATGGGTGGGAGCGTCTTACTTAACCCAAGGTCGAAATACTACGATACCCTCCATGCCCGCCTTGACGCCGAATGGGAGGATATCTTATTCCCCGCTGATATCAGCGTCTTAGCAGCAAACTGCGGTGATTTCGTGGAAAGGGTGAAGTATTGCAGCCACACTGCCATTGCTGTTGCCGAGCTACTGTCACGACACCCTACTGTGCAGAAGGTTCATTATCCTTCCCTGGTCCCTACACGGTACCTTTACGATCGCTATCGTAGACCTGACGGCGGCTATGGATATGTGCTTAGCGTTGTTTTCCACGACCCCGAAGTTGGTGTCAAGTTCTACGATAACCTAGATGTGTGTAAGGGGACAAGCATCGGCGCCAACTTCACTCTTGCTGTGCCTTACGCCCAACTCGCGCATTTCAGGGAGCTGGATCTTGCTGAGAGGAATGGCGTCCCGAAGCATATTGTGAGGATTAGTGTTGGCTGTGATGATACCGAGAAGCTCCTTGCCAGGGTCAGGGATGCCCTCGCTGCGGCTGTGGGGGTTCGGGATAATGATAATAGACAAGACAATGGCTGTAGCAATGGGCATGACGGGCATGACGGACAGAATGGGCACAGCGGCTAGATTAGACTTGTCTAGCATATTTGACTTTTTACGCAATATGTATTCAAGTTTATTTGCATGTTGGCTATATGTCCTAGCCGTTTAGCTCTGTGCGCGGACCTTCATCTAACTATCCGTCATCGTCGGCTCGTCCTTTGCACCGTACGCCACCCTTCACATTGTATGACCAGTATAACAATTGAGAGGGAATGGCAATATTGCATTTGTGATTGTGAAACTAGCTAGGGAATTCTCTCCGGCTACGTTATCAGACCCAGCTCTCCAGTCTCGCTTCGATAATGCTGTTTTCGGGGTTGTCGATACCTCAGATATGTACGGTCCAAAAACCCTCGAACTCTAACAAGGCCTTCTACACGTCGACCCAGTGCTCTCGCTCCGCAATCGGCATCATGTTTATATCCCACAGAGCCTTGTGGGGCTGCGACGACGCCAGCCCGCCCACTACTAGATCGCAGATCAGCAGCTGAGAATTAAATCCCCGCATTGCCGGGGCCAATCTTGACTTGTACAGATATACCACAGCTCCTGGTGACCGACATCAATTAACGAGTCAGTCGCGGAGTACATGGTACCTATGTACATGTGCGTGAATGTGACTTGTCGGTGTAGCATTTGCAAGTACACGTACTATAGTGTAGACCAGTACGTATGCAAAGCTATGGACGTTGGGTGGAGTTAAAGAAAGACTGTCAAAGAACGAAGAAAGAAAAACAGGAATAGAAAACTGCGTACTACGCACTGGCTGCACGTCCTAGTAGAAAATCATATGGCTGAACTTTTACCCGCCCGGGGTCCACTTCCAGACCTTGCCCATTCTGAATAACACGGGTAAGGTCCTGGAGAACGACAGCGGCATCTTTCAGCTTAGGACAAGCGGTAAGGATATCATTGGCGGTATGGCCCCTGCCACTGCCCACATCAACAAGACACAGAGGGGCACCAGTCACAACAGCAAGGCTACCGAAGGGGAAGGTAGGGACTACAGACATGGCCGTGCCCGTCATGTCCTGGTAAAAGCAGCAAGCCGATCTGGATACCGCTGCATTAGCCGGAAGAAATTGACATTTTCGCACCCAACGCGTGCGTGAACGGCGAGTTGACAGGATCGTCAGGACTCTTGGACCCATGCTCACGCAGGTACGGGATCATATTCGATAGCCCCCTGTACCACGTTGTCCCATTGATGCCGTGCGGACACCTGATTTCTGGGTCGGCGATGCCGTAGCTTTGATAATGCCATGTGGTAAACTACTACTACGTACGTTCGTGATGGACCTACCGCCGTTGCCGTCGCCGTCGCTCTTGCTGTCACCGTTGATAAGTTCTGCTCCTGCTCCTGCTCCTGCTTCTGTTCGCCGAGAACTCTGGAGGGACGCAGTGCTCAAATGATCCGTATGGTGAACTCTAGTTCCGCATCTGCAGCCTCGCCGATCCGCGCAGCTAGTGTGGCGAGATCCGTCGCCTCCAACTCGCTGGGTTGGTCGAATACGCCGAGTTCAATAGCGATTCGCACCGTTCACGTTGTAGCCGGTAGTGGACGTTGTATTCTGGGTCCGCCGCGGGTAAACATTGGGCCTCTAATTCACTCGCCGCCAGACGTATTTGGTGAAGGGTTTTAGATGCGTTTGGAGAGGTGGGATCGTCGGTTGTCGCTAGCTCTCTGATGCGATTGGCTAGGGGACGAAAACTTGAACTATGTAGCTGTAGACATTGTATAGTACTGTCGACTAATAGGTACCGAGGATCTCACGGATATCATGTAAGAGAAATATATAGACATACCTACTATGCCAGATTGGTACTAGAAATAATTTTCAGCTACTGTATTAATCAAGCTAGTTTTAATAGTTTACTGTTATGCATAAGTTTTTATGGGTCCCCGGTATAGTTAGTAGGGCTGATCCTTGGTCTCGGATCAAGTTTGCTCTGGTGTTATCCAACTCTCCGGGTCAAAGCCAGAGCCGGACGGATAAGGACGTCATACATGCATGCGAAAAAACACACTGACCTGCAGATACCCTAACCTTAGCTTATTACCTACCTTTTCATCTTTGTACCTGCGCTGAGATGATCGAGATACTTCTGTGTATTTACTGCTGTACCTACGTCTCCTGTAACCTCATAGCAATTGAAGCGGTCAAAATATACACCCTTGTTAGTAAGTAGTTTATGCAGCAACGTGACTCTACAGTGCCAAGAATGGAAGTAGGTCCTTTTGCTTGTTGCCTGCCTCCAGCTTATCCCAGGAGTTGCAGGTACAGTACATACATGTTATGTATCCCAAGCTATCCACAGCTGTGACGCAACTACCTATTGCACCGGCATGTACGCACGCCTATCCACTACGAATCTTATCATACACGCTTCCCCAGAACTCGTCCTCATCACTGAGGAAGAACATGGTGCTGACACTCTGTTTCCCCTCCGCTACTGCAATCACATCCTGACTATACGGCACACTATCCAAACTATCCGTCAAAGCCCTCACCTTCCCAACCGCACAGGCCATCTTCTCCGGTGTCGATAACAAGTCCTGGAAGATACCCAACGGCTGGAATGCTAGTGCGAATCCGTCACAGAACCGAGATTGTCGTTTCTGGTACCTTGGAGTCAACGCTAACCCCACGAAACGCTCACCGCGGAACGCCAGTGTCCAAGCTGGTGCCGACGCGGATTCTGGTATCCGCTCGGGCCAGCTACATGGGTCGCGGTCAGTGAGCCCACGGAGCAGGTCCCAGAAAAGTTGACGGTCGTCTAAAAGCGTTCCTGATGGCCAGTTGTTACATGATTCGTAGTCGGCAGGGGGGCAAGGGGGAGGTAAGGGGGTTAGTACGACGAGAGATGTCATGGGCCCGTAACTACGCCAACTCCCTGCGTACTCGTCGAATGATGCTGCCAGTGCATCAAGTGTTGAGATACGTATGGTAGTCCCTATGCCTGAAGAAAGGTTGTTGATGAAGCAGAAGCGGTGCTCGTTTGCTTTGAACCCTTTCGTTGCGTAGATGCATGGGAATACTTGCGGGTCTTGCAGGAGTATTCGTGCGCTGAACGCTTCAAAAGCTTGGCGTTGCCATGACGTTGGGGTGAATGAATCGGCAATTTCTTGTCTATTGGTTGCGTAAGTTTGCTAGTAGTGTTTTCTGAACGTTTCTTGGTTGACGCAGAGTTTTGGCCTACCTTGTCCACAGTCGCTTTGTAGGTACGTCCAACTTAGAGGGAGGTCTACTGTATTTGTTGGCGGCTTTTTTATAGTTCCAAACCCAACTGCCAATGCCGAGGCCGAGTACAAGGAGCGTGTAAATCCATTCCTTGCTCAGCGTCATAGGCATATAGAATGACAACATCTCTTATCAGTCGATAGTTACAGCACGTGTAGAAATAGCAACATTGGGTGTGCTAGCAAAGACTAGAAAATAAATTCATGTGAGAGACTAGTCCAGCTGTTGTGTTATATAGGCAGATATCTAGTGGACCCCTGTGCATCTAACAATGACACCAATTTTCCGCATGTTGTCATATTATTTTAACGAAGGTTGAACTAAGTGCCTATCTATGTAGGTAGGCATGTGTACCTATGTACCTAGGTATAATAGCTCCTCGCCACCTCTATACCCTTGTCCTCCATACGTACAGTATGTGTGTACAGTATGTGTGTACAGTATGTTGTAATACTTCATAACGATTGCAACACAAACTCTAAGCTACTTGAGTACCTGTTATTATCACTGCTGTTGGTAGCAGCGTATTGTTGAAAGGGTGGAAGAGTAGCATCGAGATCAATATCCATGCAGGCGTCATTTGGTTGATTTTCGTGTAAGTTATGCGCTTGGTGTTAGTAACGGAGAGGAACATTTTGTTGAGCGTCCTTGTCGATAGTTGACAATATGTGTTCACGAGACAGGAATCGCGGGTTGTATGAGAAAGGCGTTACAAGCCCACTTGTATGAAAACCATGAGAACGGCGGCGTACCTGATACAAGATCCATTAGACATCAAAGTTAGATAATGATAATTCTGCAATACATACGCTGCAGCCACACCTAATGCCTCAAACGGTTTGGAGGCCATGGCGAAAGAGAGTAGAAGGAGACAGGTTAACACAAAAGCCGTGATAACGGCTAATTTCATCCGGACATCTTCAATAGCTTGAAGGATCCAGATAGGGGTGATAAGTATAGAAGCGCCGATGAATACAATCACTGCCGACGCGAATGTATCCATCCCTGTGTTCGAATAATATGACACATTGTCTACTTCATATGTCGGTACATATCTGCTCCGTTTCTTCCAGATACCCAGAGTCCTCAAAGTCAGAGAATTGTCTATCCAGTTCCGCAACGGCGTTTTCTCATTAGACCTGAGTCGGATGAGATCTTGATGTTCCTCAAGATATCTATGTTCTTCCCTGTTTATGGCTGCGTTCTGATGGTTGGCGTGCCAAGTCTGCAGGTTCTTCACATCACGCGATGGTGCCCGGACGTATTCGCGAAGCTGGCTCTGCTGTATCAGAAAACTGTCTGGTTACGTCATTAGCCTGCTAGGCAACCAGAGCACATTCGCATTCTTGACCGGATTCTTACTATATCGACCTAGATGGCACGTGATCTCGTCGAGCAAGGCCGCCCGCTCTTCGGTATCGTCTCTGAATGTTCCGTTGTTGATAGGTTCAGCACTTCGCTTGCTGTATTCTCCGTCTAGATGGGCAAGGCTCTGTTCTAACTCGCTGATCTTGTCCTGTAAGCGCAGGGCAACCCTAGCATTTAATGAACCGAAGCGACGGAATATCAACAGGTCGTTGTCAGAGGAGATGAATTCTGTATATCGTCTGTAGCCCACGTACTTCCATGGCTGTCTTTGTATTTCCTCCGATAAAGGTATGTCCATTATTGTAGGTATTTTATGCTCAAAACGAATCTAGGCGAAGCAGCTAAGTGGCCTTTCCATTAGGTGAGGAAAATTATGGAAATGTGCACATCTAGCTAGCTAAACCCAACCAATGATGATTACCTCTTGTTAACACAGCCACAATAGAAGCTTGCGTTACATTTGCATCTCCTCTCTCCTAAGTACCTAAGCAGCCAGCTTAGGATTCTCTCACATAGGTATAAGTTTTATGTTACTTTACACTAATCTAAATATCAAAACTTCAGCTGGTCGCGGGTATTATCAGTACCAGTGCTCAGAAATATACCGCCACGAAAAAGCGCGATGGGCATCAATCGGGGAAATTGCTGGATTGGCGCCGTCCATAGGAGTAGCCAAGGAGTCGGGGCTAGGACCCGCTTTCAATACCCTCGGCGACCCAAGAAACCCAAGCCGACCCCCGACACGCATCACCGTGAAGTTCCCGTACACGTTACTAGACAGGTTGCTCGATCGGTCGATGCAGAAGCACCTCCGAGTAACCGTCGACCTGCAATAACACCGCCCCCTGGGGGTAACGGAGGAGATAAACGACCGGGCAGCGGTGACCGAGATCACCCTTACGGGAACGGAAGTGGAGGGGACAAAAACGGCGAGGGAGGAGATGGAAATGGAAGCGGCTCGGTCGAACTATCTGTCAGCGGCCTAGAAAGACGAGGTATCGGCGAGAAGTTTACGTTTTGTGTAAGTGGAATCCCATAGATACGTAGAGTATACGTATGAAGCCACGCTCTAACTATTTGGGAAGTGCCAGTGTGGGTTTGGTCCTTGGGATGCAGAGGTCGTCGGATATTGTCCGAATGTAGACTGTAAACATATGCCCTGCGGGGGCTGCCAAATCCAGTTTGCATGAAGAGTCTGTCAGCAGCAGGTATACCCTGCCGTTGTATATTTCTGTTGTTGCTTCTTATTCGTAGCTTCTGCGATAATGAACAGTCAATTGCGGGAACCTCGATCAGGACGTGGTACGGCTGCGACACCATCTACTCTTCAATGTGAAGCTCAAAGCATCGCAAATAATGATAATCAGGCATAGCAGCATCTACATATGCCCGCAGTGCACCCGTAGCCTCTGCGCCGTGTTTTTCCCGCCAGGTCAAACTCAGTGCATCTAAATCAAGCTGCCCCTCCCTCTCCTCTCCACTCCCCTGCGCTTTCCCCTGAGCAGCTGAATGCTTGTCCATCTGCACTCCACAAGACGACTGGATGGTTGAGAAAAAATGCTTGTGGTACGCGCTCTGCCCCTCAATCGTCGCCTGAGGAGTCGGGTCCCACCGAAAGCGGACCCCGCTCGGGTCTAGCGCTAGCTGCTCCGACGTGCATAGCTTCTGCACTATTTCTGGATGCGCTATAATCTCATCGGCATTTACCACTATCGGTCGCACACCGTTTGCGTTGTGTATGAACCAGTCGTACAACACGCGCTGCCACCGTAGACTGGCATCGATGGGAAACTCGTCGTCGAAGAGCGTTGCGCCCATTGTTGGCCCGCAGACGCGGAGGACGGATTCGAAGACGAGGGCTGGATGACGGATGAGGAATACTGGGACTACGTTGCGGAGGAAATCTGACGGGAGTAAGGTGGGATTGCCGTCGTCGCCGTCCGGAACTATCACTGTGTCGTTTTGACCCCGACCTGTCTGTTCCGTGACTTGCGGCGTAGTCGTGATTGATGACGAGCACCCGAGGTTCTGGGATACCACTCCCGGCTTCATGATAGTGAAGGCATGCTCTTTGATAAGTGGCGTCTTTCCCTATAGCACCGCGCACTGTTAAGCTCTATGTCGAGGGAGACGGTCGGGAGGGGAGGTACCATATCTTGTGCACTGTCAATAGACTCTTTTAATAGGTTAAACGCTTCTTGGTAGGTGTGAATAAGACTGGGATCGGATTGAAATTTCTGTCTTGTTGCCTCCATTTTGGCATTTTTACGGCGGGTTAGCGATTCATGTCCAAAGTAGTAGGTGTCGACGAAAGGGTATTCGATCGGCTGGATGTCGGGATGTGTCCGTAGCATTTGCATCAGCAAGTTTGATGCTGTCCGTGGGTGGGTGATGAGAAAGACTGGCTTTCGTTTCTCTGTGTTTCCCATTGTTGATATAGAGCCGGCTGGGAGTTACGACTTCCTAGGTAGTACAATGGAAAATAACGAATGTGAGACTGAAGCGATATAGGGGCACAGGACATGGTTTGTAGAGGGAAAGAGAAAGAGGAAGAGGAGTGAAGAGATGAAGATGTTACCATCATATCCATAGACACGAAAAACAACTTGACGGAGCCCTGACTAACATCAATTAATAGTTTTGTTGGGCATAAACTAACCGGAAAAGGTCAAAGCGGCCTTAATTGCAATATACACCGTCTTGGTTACAACAAATATGTCACTACGGCATATTAATAATTCTAGGTTGTTCTGCTATTTTGTCTCGTCAAGGTTAGTCTGGTAGAACAGCCTGGTTTGTCTATGTCACTTGGAGGCTGTCTGCATAGAAGACGGAAGTTGAAGCCATTACTCTATCTATAGCCTACTTTTCCTACGTAAACTCACGCTTCCGCTTCTTCCTTGTACGGCTGGTCAGATTTCAGGCCAAGCTTTTCCTCCACTAGAGTCGAGCGATAGGTATTCAACCCCATAGGATGATCAAGAGGAAAGATAGTCCGCCACCCGACCATCTTCTGCGCAAGAGGACTCAAGCTCTCTACCAGGGCACGCGGCAGCGTCAGCGCACTCTCGTATTGAGTGAGCTGACAGGTGGCTACACTCAAGAGCAGCATTCCGCGCGTGGCTGGTGATGCTTCGGTGTGGGCGCCGCCGCTGTGCACAATCCCTTGCCTCATCACCAGCATGTCTCCGGCCTTTGCCTCTGCTAATACGTACTGCGCATCAGCCGGCGGATCAACGGCAGACCAATTGTGGCTGCCGAGAAAAATTCTTGTCGCACCGTTCGCTTCGGTGAAATCGGTGGTCGGGATGATGACGGTGACGGTCAATGGTGGAGCGTCGGGCTTCTGACACTTCACGAGCGGCCACCCGTTTGCGTCACGATGCCAGACTTGCGCTGGGTGACCCGGTTGTGTGAGTCTGTGGACTGCACTGACTAGCCAGTAGTCGCCAGTCCGTTTGAAGACTGCTTTGCATACGTCGTGAAATACCGTATTGTTCAGGATGTCTTGACGATATGTATGACTGGACGACACGAGGCCATTCACAAACTTGGTGTGAGGGGAGAACTTCCAGCCGCCCAAGGCCGCCGCCTCCCATGTTTCGACTCGGGGCTCGATCTCCTCGCTGAAGCGTTGGATTTGCTCGAGAGGTATGACGCCCGATACGATTGCTGCGCCCTCTTCATCGACCGCCCGCCAGATCACCTCGGGGTCGGCATCAGAGGCGAATCTTTGTATTCGAGGTTGGGAGTCGGAAGAGGAGGCCATAGTGAAACTTTGAAGAGATGTTGTGACAGTGTTGAAAAGCAGATAGAGGGGATCAGTGAAGGGAATGCATGCACAAGAACTAAGTGGTGTCTCTAGATTGACCAATTCCTATTTACACTTTTAGTATACAGAATACCTACTTCTTGTTCTCCACGCCTGTCATATTTTACTTTCCGGCATGACACAAGGCGGGAACAGTATGCAAACCCGAATCTACCTAGGAATAGCTTCTCACGGTGCAGTCGCCTGGAACTTCTTACTGGCCATAGCCGTTCTAAGCTTCAAAAGTTCACACATACATATCACATGTACAGATGTAGGTAGGTAACATCGCACATCTACGGTATTTATTACACGGTATACATGGCGTCAGATTGTCTACCTACAAGGACACTGAAGGTACTTGTACTGTTGGGGTGGGAAAACGTGTGATCTGATAAGAAGTGGTACATGTACTTATTTGCCAGGGATATCGAGATGGATACCTGCGTGCACTTACATACAGCTGTAGTGTGCCCACATCTGAAAACAATAGTGTGTGATTTAGCGTCATGCTAAAAGACTTGACATTCTTGTCTCTATACTATAAGTGCAGGTCACATCGGAGCTACGTACTATGTAGGCAAGACTGTACATATCTCTATAGCAGTCCATACTGTCGCGCTAGAACAGGGCGACCGGGAGCGGAGAAGTGCCGGGCCAGCAAGCCTAAATCTACCACGCCCGATTTGGAGCTGATGTCCTTTTTGAGCCTAAAGCTAGACGTGCTCTAGAGACCGGCGCTGCCCGTGGTTGGCCAGCCAGGGAAATTGCTTCAGCTTGATTCAAGCGGTGTTAACCGAGGTTGGGGCTTGATATGAGACTAATACATCATTGTACATATGCATAGCTGCATACGCAGGTACTATGTGCTTGATGCTAGTTATGTAGGTATGTATGCAAGGTAACAAGCATCTAATCTAAGGTATTGAATGTGGTTCTTCAGCAGACAAGTTGAGGAGATCAATGCTCGACACAGATCCGTCATAGGTCTCTTACTAGTACTCACTTGTTCAATGACGACGGACTCAACGCCTTTCAAGGCTAGGGCTTGTCTGAGGCACCAATGCATTTATGGTACAGCAGTACAGATTACCCAATACCTAAGTACAGCTAGACTTAGTTCCGACCTCTATAGGGCTAGAGAAGCCACATCTAGATGGAAGTAGGTATGCAAAGGTAGAGACGTGGTGGCGGTGAGTTAGCTTAAAACAACTTATATGGTATACCAGCGCGGGCTGAACCTTGGTACCTAAGCAGTAATAAGGTACCTAACCTAGGTAGCAAGGCACTTAGTACGACACCCATGTTGCAGATTCTTTTCTGATCACGTGGTCGACTACACAGTTCTTCACTTAGGACAGCGTACAGTAGGCAGACCAAGCATCGTCTTCGTGGAAAACACGAAGCGACATAGCAATACACTTTTTAGCCCTCACATCATACCACAACGTCTGTTGCCGCCCTAGCCAGAGTACAGGTCATGATCGTTGCCTGAGATGAAGCTCTCGCATACACCAGTCGCGTACTGGGGACCGGTCACCTTGCTCCACCTCCTTGGTGTTGAAGCTGACTTGGGCTCTTACTTCAAATCTATCTCATATGAACATGGCAATCATGGGAGATGGCCACACCAATCCTATCACTCATCCGACGCCGTGGGGCCTGTTCTTAACTTCCAGCGACATCACGAAGAATGTGATAATGGCCGATACATGCTGTTGAGCGTTATTGGGTCTGAAGTCGATTCTGCCGGTCCGATGATGCTTGATGAACGGGGCAATCTTGTATGGACCAACCCTTATGGCCGCAATTGGGGCCTAGATGTGCAGGTGATGGATGATGAGCCTTATCTTACGTTCTGTGCTTGGCGTGGTGAGGGCTTCCACGTTACCTGTTATATGGTAAGATTATAGTGCGGCCTAATAGAACGGTATACACTAAAGTACAATATCTAGTTGAACTCGAGATATGAAGAAGTATATACAATCAGGCCGCAAAATGGATGGGGTGCAGACGCCACCGAGTTCCAGATCACTCGGAACGATACCGCAGTGCTCACTACATCCATGATAACGCCTTATGATCTCACTCCTGTGAACGGACCCCAAGACGGATGTATCCGTGATGTAGGGTTCCAGGAGATTGATATCAAGACCGGCGAGCTGCTCTTCGAATGGCGCTGGTCTGTCCACTGGGATATCACCGATGTCATCATGTATCCCAATGGGACACAAGGTAGCTGCTCGACGCCGTGGGACCCATTCCATATCAACAGCGTTCACAAGGACGACGCGGGAAATTATTTGGTCTCTTCACGGCATACGAGTACAGTGGGGTACGTCGATGGTCGCACTGGCGAATTTATCTGGAAGCTTGGAGGCAAGGAAAACATGTTTGAGGATCTTTCCGGCGGAGTGGCGACGGGCATCAGCATGCAGCACCACGCTAGGTTCTTTGAGGGAAATAGGAGCACTATCACGTTGTTCAATAACGGCGTATCTCTCGATGGCTCGAAGTACAGGTCGAAAGGGTTGGTCGTCGACCTCGACTTTCAGGCCATGACGGCCAAGGTACGCCGGGAATATCTTAGCCCGCACGAGAAAGGCAGCGATTCTCGTGGCTCCATGCAGGTACTTGCCAATGGCCACGTACTGCTGGGTTACGGCGTCAACCCCGGCTGGTCGGAATTCTCCAAGGACGGCGACATACTCTGTGACGTGCACTTTGGCCCCGGGTCAAGGTTTGGGTCTGAAGATGTCCTTAGCTACCGAGTCCTAAAACGAGAATGGGTGGGTCGCCCGAAAACCCGTCCAAGCGTCGTCGGTAAAGGGGGGGATATCTATGTAAGCTGGAACGGCGCAACCGAAGTCGCTGTTTGGGCGCTGGGAGAAGAGGATGTGGATATCAGCAATTATGGTTCTCTTGCATCTGTGCCCAGGGAAGGATTTGAGACTAGGATTCCTGTCCCGTCGAACCTGGATATGACTCCTCTCCGCGTTTTTGGTCTTGATGGCTATGGCAACGTACTTGGATCCGCCCCGGTCGTGCGAGGTTTTGGAGCGGCAGATCAGGGCGTCCAAATCCCTATGCCGATGGCGAATTGAGTATACTGCAGATTACTTGCACCTTCTTGCAGGGGCCACGTTGCGATATGGTATCGGGAGAAGCTATTCAATTAGGTGACGTCAATTTGAAGCCACCGATATTTGATTCTGTACGAGTACTAACCCCCGAGACGGAATGGTGTCGGGCAATATTACCAGAATGCATGCCGCAAATCAGATTAGTTTATTTCTACTATTTATTATTTGACAACACTCTCTGCGAGATCAAGTTATAAACTCTCGGGGGTTGCGGGACATGTACTGGGACCTAACTTCGCTTTTCACCCACTCGCTCGGCTGTCCTTGTGCTCTCTTACCAAGAACCCAGCTATTGTACTTCCGACCCATCACCACGCGCTCTAACCAAACCTCTAACTGCCATGGGTCCGTTGGAGGCCTCTGGCAAAGCCGACCTTCTCCGTCCCAGTCAATCCAGAACATCTTTTTGTAAGAACCCCAGTACCAAAGGGACTCGAGATAGATGAAGAGTCGTTTCATGCCCCCCAAACTTCGCAGTGGTGTCAAGAGCTGGACATGCGACCGTACCATGTCTTTGAGCTCCTTGTCAACATAGTCGTGCCATCGTCTAGGTGTAGGATTATTCGAAGACATGTGCAAGATGACGGTCAAAACAGACAGGTTTGCGTGCTCCCGTAGATGGTGTACGGCAAATTGCCAGTCCAAGTAAAAAGGGTTTGAGGTGTCAAAGTAGAAGATGTGGATTTGCGGAAAGACAACCTCCAGAGTACGCAAATGTTGTAGTACATGGGGTTTCGTGTGTCTTGTGATAAATTTTGAAGCCTCTAATCGTCGTAAGGTCGAATCTATAGAAATCGGAAGGTTAAAGATGCAATCCTTAGGCAGGATAATGATGCGGTTGCGGGTGTACAGAATACGGATCGCATCCTCGTACATGGCTCGGCACACCAGCATGAGAGGACGGGGGGGTATCCAGCACCGACAACTCAGCGAGGCTGAGCTGCGTCGACGGCAACAGAAACTGCCAGCTTCCCATAGAGAGACGGGCTGGCATCGGAAGAATCGAAGAGATTGATGCAATGGGCCGTCTAACAGGTTTCCCAACCCCTTGTAAAGAGGATTTGCTGAATCATGAAGGAAATCAGTATCTTGATGGAGATCGCCATAACCGTCCGCCATGTAGCAGTTGCTGGTAGGGAGACGGACACGGAAACCTCGCACCGACTCCCACTCAATCTGGTTATAGGGGGTGACTAGGTCTGTGTAATCCAAAATCTTGGCTCTCAGCTCTGGAGGTAGGTCGAGGAAGCGAAAGCCGTAGTTGCTGGGGATTGTGGTTCTTCCGTCGATCCGAGCTGCGAATTTTTCGGCAAGTGATCTCAGGTGGTACTGGTGCCGTGAAGAGAGACGAAGCACACAAGACTTGAGCGTGGCAGGGGTCGCGAGCAAAGGCTCAAGCACGGCACGGGTCTCCTTGCTATCGCCTGTATCGCACATGAGGTGCAGCGTCAACATCTTTGGGTCTGTATGAGATAGGATGTGCCGAGCCGTCTCTCGCCAGGTCGAAATCAGCTGGGGGGTGGGAGGGCAGTCTGGTCTTGATTCTTCATCGTACAATTGAACGTATAAGTGGCGCAGACTGCGACATTGTTCCGGGGTCATACGTCGAATTGTACCCAGACCGTAATCGACATGGTCGCAAAGGACAACAATTCCGTTGTTCGCATACAAGAACGACTTGACCTCATCATGGAGTGTCCTGCATACCCGAAGCAGACTGGCAGCAAGCATAAACTGGCCCTCATTTGCCAACCAGAACTGCGATCTTACATGACGCTCACGCCTCGGCCCAAGTAAAATGACTTCCCCAGAGATAAGTTTGGCATGTTGATAGACGTGATGTCTGATATCTGACGGAAGGTCAAGAAAAGAGATCACAGACTTCATAGTTACCTGATCTGAGCTCGATTGATGCGATATGGGATAATGTGTGCTAGAAAAAGCCGACTATGCTGCGTACATGGGCATTACCACTTGACATACCTGGGCGGTGAAGAGTCGAGAAGACCTCCACCGGGTCTGTGTCAGGGGTGTTTCATCTTTTGCTTGTGGCTTATTCTTATGGCCTGTGCCATCCTTGTCATCAGAAGATCTAAAAGCGCTTGCTTGTGGGGCAAAATCACACCAATCAACGAGCAGTGGCTGATCTCTATAAGACATAATCTTTGAAATTGTGTTTAGAACATGTTTACAAAAGGATTATTAGATTAAAATTATGGCCCATGCAATGCCTGTTATAAAACAATTAAAAAGCGCTGACTTATAAAGCAAAATCTTATTAATTAGCAAGCAGTAGCTAATATTTATAAGACACCTTATGTTTACTTGCAAGAATTATTAAATTTGCTTATTTTAAGGCTTTAACCTAAGGCCCTTGCTAAGTGCTTATGCTATTTTATATTATTTTACAAGATCTGTTCCCTTGTAAAGGCTTTATATGTTTCTTATAATATAAGGCTATATATTAGGCCTTTATTATAAGGCTATAAAAGCAAATTAGCTATTTATAAAGTTATTGTTTATTAAGGCTTAAAAATTAATTTGCTACCTTTATTAAAGGCTAAATATATTATTTTTAAGGCTAGTTAAAAGTATTTAAAAAGGTTTTAACATAAGGTTTATAATATATAATAAAGCCTACTTTATAATAATAGTTAGTAGTTATAAATAAAAAGCAAGTTATTTATTACTTATTTATTTAACTATTATTATAACCTTATTACTATTATAAACCTTATGTAAGGTTTAGGGCTTGGTACGTTGCAAGGTAATGTGCTAGATTTTAAAAAGTAGCTATAAAAGATTACTTCTATTTGGTGTGCTAATTGTGTGTGGCTGTAAGGCCTTATTAGGCCTTTAGCTAATCCTTAGGGAGCAGTTGCTATAGTACGTACTAAGATATATACTTTATAGGTGCATGCTATAAGTACATACTTAGTAGCAGCTTCTTTGTTATACTGCTCTCCTTTTTTAAGCTATTAGTTTTTAGCAGCTAACTGTTTGCTATACTTTTATATTATAACTTTTAATTATTATTATTAGTTAATTATTAAAGCTTTGCTTTATAATATTTTTATTACTATTTTGCTTTTATATTTTAGTTTATTATATTATTTTTATATTATATTATTGCACATTTTGCAACCTTTTTTTAATTATGCGTTTTTATAATGTTTTTGCTAAAAAGTATTTTTTTAACTAAGTTTGCGCTTAAAGTATTTATAATTAAACTATTTATGCTTTTAATATAAAAAATGCTAATAAAAATAGCAATATTATTATTAATAGCATTATATCTTGTTTTTAATATATTTTAAAAGTATATATTAACTTTTATATTATTTGCTTAATAAGCAATTATTATATAAACGCTAAGTATATAATATATTATTAAAACTACTAAGCTTACTATGCTATAAGTTATTTTTTTTTATTTAGCAATTGCTTTTTATACTTTTAGCAACATATTTTTTATTAATATTAATAAGTACTGCTTATTTTATAAAAAAGTATTTAAATTTTAGCTAAGTTTTAAAATAAACTATAAACAATTACTAAGTACTATTTATAGCTTATAAAAAATAATAGCACGCTTATTTATTAATAAGTTATTAAATTTAAAAAACTTATAACCTAGCTTATTAAAGCTAAGCTAGCTTTTTAGTATTATATTATTAATAAAAAGTATATAGTTATACGCGCTTTTTAAAATAAATAACTAGCTATTATTTAATTAAAATTATAGTTTATTTACTATTTTTTAACTATTAATTTAAATGCTTTTATAATATGTTTATTTTTTATTATTTATAAAATATTTAGCAACTAATTATATTTAAAATTATAATAATAGTATACTTATTAATTTTAATAAATTTTAGCAATAAGTTTTATAAGCCTAGCTTAAATATAAGCATAGCTTATTTTGTTATACTTAATTTAACTAAGCTTTAGTTAACTACTTATTAACTATTTTATTAAAAAACTAGCTTTATTTTAGTGCTAAAAAGCTAAATTATTATGCTTAATATAAAGCTAAAAATTTTAAAGCATTTTTTTATATAAATTATATACTTTAATTAATTTATAGCAAGTACTATTATAAGTTTTTTATAATTGCTTTATTAATTATTTTATAAAATATAATTAGTATACTTTATTATATTTATTATTATTTTAGCTAAAGTTATTTTATTAACTAGTTAGCATTTTTTTACTTTTTTTTTTATTATTTTTTTTTTTATTG